>Ga0326727_10004759_pt1 | contig 40001 bp, 38 predicted proteins | sample MB2enrmetagenome_FD_207643 | JGI IMG/M metagenome (GOLD analysis project Ga0326727, IMG submission 207643) | Lab enriched peat soil microbial communities from McLean, Ithaca, NY, United States - MB29MY | ecosystem: Environmental > Terrestrial > Soil > Wetlands > Peat | place: USA: New York...
ATTCTAATCTCGGTCGGGGGCGAGCTTACCTCGCTCCCAAGCCCACATTGCTCCAAACATTATGAAAATTGAGACTTCTGTCCAAAATAATCAGGAAATCGGAGTCCATATAATGTGGGGATCAACAGTATGTGTTAAAGTGTTGCTACCTGCCGAGTAGACCTGTCACTCTCGCCGCGTAGATATACATGCACGTTTACGTTGCCGCCTGGTTTCCCCGACGATGTCGCGCTCATTTCATCCCTACAGCAATTGAAGACAAGACCCTCACAGAACCGTGCTGGCTCTATTTAAGCACACGGCTCTTCACATAGCAATTTACCGAGTTTTAGTACATGCTGACCATAATCCGAGATACCGGAAGAGGAAACAGCTCTAGCATTCTACCGAACTTTTCCCAAGAGAGGTATCCCCTTTTCCCACGGCGATTTAGCCACTTGAACAGGAGATTCTCAGCTTCATGCGCGAACCTCCTTATTCCCTCACTATTATCTGTGACACCATAATACGCGTAGTGGCCCCTCAACTTGGCTTTGGCAACTTCCCATAGTTCTTTTGTCTTCATTGTTCTGGCTTCCATCAGCCATTCTTTGAAGGCTGCTAGCTTCGCTGTAAACTTCTTGCTCGCCGTCTTCCGCTTTACCCTGAATCCTGTGCCATCCCTTTTCGTTCCGCAGTAGTGGGTAAACCCCAAGAAGTCAAATGTTTCCGGCTTTTCCCCTTTCGTTGCGGCGTTCTTGGCGGCAAAACGACCGAACTTAATCACCTTGGTTTTAGTCGGTTCCACTTCCAGATTGAACTTGCCCAGGCGTTTGACCAGTTCCTCGCTGAACCGTTCCGCATCCCCTGCATTTTGGAAGCAGACAACGAAGTCATCGGCAAAGCGGATCAGCCGAGCAAAGCCTGTGCAACTCTTGCGGAATACCTTTTCAAACCAGAGGTCGAGTGCATAGTGGAGGTAAATGCTTGAAATAAGTGGCGAAATACTGCCCCCTTGGGGGGCTCCCTCGTCACTGGCCAGCAATTCTCCATCCTCCACTATCCCCGCCTTGAGGAAGCGCTTTACCATGCGCAAGACAAGTTTGTCTCCGATCCGGTGTTCGAGAAACTTCATAATCCAGCTCTGGTCCATGTTATTGAAAAAGCCTTTTATGTCCGCTTCTGCAATATAGTTGACCAGCCCTTTCTCGATCGTTACGTTCAGAGCCCGGAGCGCCTGATGGCAGCTCCGCTCTGGGCGGAACCCATAGGAATCCTCTATGAAGTCCTGCTCGTATACTGCTTCCAGTATCCGAACAAGTCCCGCTTGTACCAGCTTATCTTCCAGGCAAGTTACCCCCAAAGGCCTAAGCTTGTCACTTCCCGGCTTTGGTATGTACGTCCGCCGGACAGGTTGCGGAATGTATGCCATCTTATGTAGCCTCTCCAGCAGATTCGCCAGATTGGTATCCAGGTCTTCGGCATACTTTTCCTTGGTCACCTTGTCAATGCCCGCAGCGGCATTCTTATTCAGCCCCTGAAAGCATCCCCGCAGCAGCTCGTCGTTCATCAGGTAAAAGAGGTTGTTGAATCTGAGCGACGGCTCTTGGCGGGCTTTCTCCGCTATGCGTTGTAATTTCGTTGCCACCGGCTCTTCGCCTCTGTGTACGGCCGATGTTTCCTCACAACGCGCTACCATGTGTAACCCCCTTTTCTCCAGCGGCATTACCCGCCTTCATCGATACTACTGGGTTATCCGACTCCCTGCGCCCGATTTGCCCTTCTCCCTCTTCGGTTGTCCGGCATACTCTCATGAATCTGAAAGAAACGTAGGGTCTCCCGGGTTAACGCGTAATCGTAATGTCAGACATGCCATGGTCTCAGACCCCGGGGAGCAAACATCTCCTTGCCATTAACGGAGGTGTTCATAGTGATTTCCACCAAATGCAGAGTGTCATCCATCCCGTTTTAGTAATTTCGAGGCTCAATCCCTTTACCCTTGCGGATTACGGCCTATCTGCTCGCTGTTCTACGCATAAACCTGGATGTCACCACCCAGACTCCAAGAACTCGCTACCCGGTGGCTGGCCAGCCTTCCAGGGCGGGGGTCTCACCCGCTAGATTACACGCCCTTGCCCGGACGCAACACATTTCGCACTTTTTTTTCGTGAATTTGGTGAATTTACTCTAATGTATTTCAGCCGCCAGTGTTATTTGAAAATCCTTATACCAAATTATTTTCTGTAAGTCAAAATAATAATATTTTTCTTTACATACACCTAATATGCTGCTATAAAGTATTTAGGAGGTATGTATGGAAGCAAAAGAATTGGCAATACTCCTAGAGATTCTCCTTAAAGCACAGGTAGGTGCAATCAGAAAGTATCTTAAGGAAGTTGGGCCTAGGGAAAGCAAGGAAAAGGAACCTACACGTACATCCCATATAAAGCTAGTAAAGGATGTACTGCAATCCGTTGACAAACCAATGCATATTACTGAGATCCTCCGCGAAGTGCATGAACGGTACGGCGTTACCCTGGACCGCGACTCGCTGGTCTCGGGCCTGACGAAGAAGGTGCATAAAGGAGTGACGTTTGTCCGAACGGCTCCCAGTACCTTCGCCCTGAAGAAGGACTTGGCGTAAAGATGCCATCTCCCGGGGAGATAGAGGCCTTTGTCACCGCCCATCTCCCCATAGTGAAACAGTACGCCGCCAGAATGGGACTTGTGGATATTGTTGACCGGGAGCTTGACTGCAGGATGCACGTAAGTCCAGGAGAGATCCTGCTGGGTCTGGTAATGGATGTCCTCTGCGGGCGATCGCCAGTTTACCGAGTAGAGGAGTTCTACCGTACGCGGGATGTGGCTCTTCTTGTCGGGAAAGAGATGACGGCGGAAAGCTTCAACGACGACGCGATCGGACGGGTGTTGGACCGTGTTTATAATTTTGGCACATGGAAATTGTTCAGCTTAGTCTGCCTCAAGGCTTTTCAAAACTTTGAGGTGGACTGTTCGGTTGCGCACCATGACACCACATCGGCTAGCGTGTGGGGAGAGTACGAACCATCGCCGGATGACCCGATGCTTATCACACACGGATTCAGCAAGGACAAGCGCCCGGACCTCAAGCAGTTCATCCTTTCGCTTCTTTGTGTGGAGGACAATCTGCCTTGCCACGCGGGGATACTGGACGGCAACGCATCAGACAAAAAGACCAACGGCAAGCTCCTCATGGAGCTACCGCGGATCATGGCCCGTCACGGATTGGGAGCGCGTGAGTTCATTTATGTGGCCGATTCCGCCCTGGCTACGAAGGAAAATCTTGCCATCATGGAAGGCACACGCTTTATCACGAGGCTGCCCGCTAACTTCGACGCATGCGGTGAGCTGATCAAGAAAGCCATGGCTTCCTGTTCCTGGCAAGATGTGGGGCGACTTGCGCATCGGATAATAAAGGGAAAGGATATCTGCGCCAGTTACCGCATGCAGGAAGAAAGCCTGGAGCTTTACGGGAGAAATTACCGTGTTTGCATTGTCCACTCCGACGCCCATGACAAACGCCGAAAGAAGCGTATTGCCAAGGCTATCGGTAAAGATGCCGCGACATGGAAGACAAAGGCCGAGGAATTGGGCAAGAAGAAGTTTTTCTGTCTTCCCGATGCAGAGAGCGCCGCGCTCTCTCTGCAGAATTCCGCTTTCCACAAGGTCTCATGCAGCATTGAGCAACGACCAGTCTACGGCCGTGGTCGGCCGCGCCAAGGCGAAGCTCGCCAGGTGAAGGCAATCCATTACCATGTGCAAGCCACAGTGCATGAGGATAAAGAGGCCATTGAAAAGCTCAAAGAGGAGGCTGGTTGCTTTGTCCTCATGACGAATGTCTCTGTTGATGAAAAAAGCGGTCCAGAGATCCTGAGGATCTACAAGGAGCAGGATGGCATTGAAAAGAATTTCGGTTTTCTCAAGGATCCCCTTGTTGCAAACGATGTGTTTCTAAAGAAACCTCGGCGTATCGAGGCGATGGGTCTGGTGCTAGTGTTGGCGCTCCTTTTGTGGAGGCTGATGGAAAGGGCAATGAGAAGAAAAACCAAAGAGGAGAAGATTACGCTTCCAGGTTGGAATAATTAGTAGCACTGCAAAACCCACATCATTCATGATGGTATCAAAGTTCTCGTCGGTTTTCGTTGGAGTAAAAGACGGCCAACGCTTCCTGATTAATTTGCTTAATGAGGCGCAGCTTGCGTATCTCAAAGCCTTGGATGTTCACCCTGCTGCCTTTACGCAGCTGAATTCAAGGCTTGGCTGCGCAAGTTCCAGATGCTCTTGATGTCCGATTGAACATTAACGTAAATTCACAAATTTCGCGAAAAAAAAGTGCGAAATGTAGGTTGCTATATATAGCTGTTATTTGATAGCTTTAACATAGTTGAGCAATGGGAGCTTTTGTAAAGCCGAGTAGCGGGGTTTCAGTGGTATTGACTTCAAGGGTGCGGAAGGTGCCTCAGGAGAGTGAAGCTCTGATGAAGTTGTTCCTAACCGGTGACGAATTTGTCAAGAATGGTGTCTCTCATCCGACACGGCACCCAAGGCGCAGTTGAAGGAAAGCCGTTCCGATCTGGCCCAAACCAGTGCCAAACTGAAGGAATATCGGCAGCTGGTAGAGGAGGCGCAGGAGGAGGTTGCTGCCCTCGCACGCATAAACTATCGGCTTGCCGACCGGATTTCGGAGCTGGAAGGACTGATTAGAGTGAGAGACGAGGTGATTGCCGGCCTTCAGAAACAACTCAGTGAACGTGCCTCAAGGTCCAAAATCGTGACTTTGGACACCACTTCGCGTTCTGGCTAAATGCAGCATATCAACTTTAAGTTATTTTCTGTAATCACGTTAACTTGCTTATTTCATTGACATTAAAAGCCTTTGTGGTAACTTTGCCTGGGATATTTTACGGCTAATACGCAGTCTACTCACACGTTCGGTAAAATTTCCGTCAAATATCACATCTCTGACAATAACGCTTGACGTTAATAACGAACTGCGTTAATATTTACACAATGATCAATTCCTTTAAATGCAAAGAAACGGAAAAGATATCTAACGGCAAATTTTCTTCCAAATTGCCGCAGACAATACAACGGCTTGCCGCTCGAAAGTTGGTCTATCTAGATGGAGCCGGGGAGCTTGACGATTTGCGCTCCCCGCCAGGAAACCGTCTGGAGGCCTTGAAGGATAATCGAGCCGGACAGCATAGTATCCGCATTAATGATCAGTGGCGCATCTGTTTTGTTTGGCGCGACAATAATGCATATGATGTCGAAATTGTTGACTACCACTAAGGAGTTTTTATGAGCAAAAGAGATTTCCCCCCAATTCATCCCGGCGAAATATTGCGAGAAGAATTTCTGATCCCACTGGGTATCAGTCAGTATCGACTTGCAAAGGAAATTCATGTTCCAGCGCGGCGAATCAACGAGATAGTTCTGGAAAAGCGCGGCATATCTGCTGATACAGCGCTTCGCCTCGGTCGTTATTTTGGTACTACCGCCCAATTATGGATTAACCTGCAAGCTAGGTATGATCTTGAGGTAGCGCGTGATGCTATTGCAGATAAGTTGGAGGCTGAAATTAAACCGCTAAAGAGAGCGGCGTAATGACTCTTACCGAACCATCGGGTGCTGCGGTGAAGCCCGCAGACCCTCTACACCGTTGGCCAGATAAAGAGACATCTATGAAACGTATTCTCCTCTTGGCATTATTGCTCCTCTCCTCTACGACCTTCGCGTCATCATGTCCTCCAAACATCGATAAGACGAAACCAATTGACCAAATCATTTCAAAACTCGCTGATGTAGATGGTGACGGGATCGATGACAAAATCGAACTTCACGTTAAAGGCAAAGATTTTTATTCACCATTTAAGTGGGAGCTGAAGATATACTCGAAGGGGAAGATCATCTATCAGAGGAGCGGAAGCAACGAACGGATTGTACCTTTTTTCTCTGAACAAAACTACATTGGAGACTGCTCTGGATATGATGATTGCAAGTGTAAATGGTTTTTTCACGATTATTTGGAACAGATGATAGTCAAATTGTCGAGTGACAACGTCGGAGTTTTCGACAAATCAGCGCCCAATTCCATTTATGCGACAGCAAAAAAGTATCTCAACAAGGAGTATAAGAAAAATCCAAAATTAGCAGAAAAAGCGATCAACAACGCCGTTAAACGGCTTCTATCCGGCAGAGCTTTAGCAATTCAAGTTTTCGACGAACCCGAAATGCCAACACCACCTATGGTCTGGATGCCTGAGTTTAGACGTTTTGTCCCGGTATACGAGGACTAGTTCAGGCCAACCATGGGGTACTGCGGTGGAACCCGCAGACCCCCTGAGCCGTTGGTGGCAAATTTAGTTGAGTATATTCCAATACGCAACACATAAAATGTTGCGCATATAATAATACCTTTTATATTAGTATGATAATAAATAAACCACACTATTTTTGATTACATAAGCAATGGAACAGTTATGGAAAGCTTTCCATAACTGTTCCATTGCACCTCAAACCCCGTATTCGGCAAAGCAAAGGGGGTGAAGCGTGAGAAACTGAATCCTCCCCACCGGAAAGAATGCCTGTTTCAGAGCAAATTCCAGTAGCGAGTCTGCGGCGACAACGTGCAAGTCGGGCAGTTCTTCATAAAAATAACGCAAGGCGGTGATTGCACTCGGAGCTGCCTGGATTTCGTCAATAAAAAAGAGGGACTTGCCTGGGGTTATCTTCTGCCCTAGAAACAGTTCAAGGTCGGCGCATATCCGCCGGGCACTCAGATCGCCGTCAAAAATCCGTCGCAGGGCGGGATTCCGCTCAAGGTCAACCTGCGCCAGGTTATCAAACTGACTTTCGCCGAAGGCCTTAATCGACCAAGTCTTGCCCACTGGCGGGCACCATGCAGGATTAACGGTTTTCTGCGCTTTCCTTCTTTCCACTTCTTTAGTTTGTCATCAATGAACCGCCTCATGGAGACACCTTGCTATGCTTAGTAAAAATACAAGGGTGTTTTAAATAAATGTTACTCACACAAAGAAGGGACTGCGGGGACGTACCCTCTGCCGGGACTCCTTGTTATTTCAAAATGAGGGTTTCCGGATGGACACAAACTAGAATTCAGTCGGTTACGGTTTGCATCCATTGCGCAAGGACCAACTCGCGTCCGTTGCCTTCAGCAGCGAGCTTATTTGCAAGCTCGGATTCGATGGCCGCTTGCGCCCCCCGGCCTTGCAAATATAGCTCCCAAGCTGGAGTTCCGTGAAGCGTACTCAACGCGCCCCTCGCCTTTGCTATCGAGAGTTGATCCACCATATCATCGTATCTCACGATCTCCCGATGGTGAGTTTCGTACAGCTTGGTCCCGATCACCTGCGAAAGGGGCTCATAGTCGCTGTATTCGCCGGGTCGATGTTTCTCGATGCCCGTAGGTGCAGGATCAAACAAACAGAAAAGCGTCACATGTCCGTTTACGATGTGGACCTCGTGCTTATTGCGAAGGAACTGTCGGGTGCCGGTCGTCTCGTCGATTTGGCACTCTTCTTCGGGGCTCCCGGCGGCCTCGTTCAAATGATAGGTTGAATCGTCATCGAGCGCGAACCACGGGCCCCAGAGCTGCTTTGTATTTTCATACGGGTGGTAAGCCATACGTACACGGGCTTTCCCCTTCACGTCATAGCAGACGTTGAACTCGGTACGGGAGTTATAGGACATCTTAAACACCGGTTCTCCGTCCTGGTTTACGGGTAGCCCTGCGACATCGAACATTGTGGTCCGAAACCAGGAGACGGGATTCCCGCTTTTTGAAAGAAGGATAGGATCGTGGTGTAGGAAGATCCGCCGACTGAGGTATTGTGGTGTAAGAATCCACCGAAGTGAATGAGATCCGTAAGCACAGGCTGAAAGAAATGTCTCATCACGCAGAATTAGCCGCTTGCTGCGTGCCTGAGAAGCCGAAACACTCGACACCTGGAGGATTTCACCCCCCGGATCCATGTCGATAACACTCGCAATACCCGGCGGAAGATAGAGATGCACCCCTATATCTAGGTGAAGGATTTGTCCGTTTTCACCCACGAGGCGAAGTCTTCCCTTCCCTCGCATTACACTTATAATGTGGCCGACGAACTCGCTCGGCGCGAGGCTCCCAGCTTTGATGAAGCGAATCCGGTCAACATCCAGTCCTTCGGGATGGATATCGTGACTCAGTATCTCAAGTCTCTCGAATTGCTCTCCAGGTTCGCGACGCCAGTTGTTCTTTATTAGCTTTTGCATATACTCCTCCTGTTTTTTTGAATTAAGATGTTTTACCAACGCACCGAAAGTTGAGTTACTAAAAAATCTCTGGGAGCCCGATAACAGGAACAATTACCTTTTTAAACATTGTTGAATTCGCAAAAAACAAACAGCACGTAACTTCCAGAAAGTTAAAAGTATAACCTGAATCTGTGAAACTAGGTACAGAAATTTTGTTTTATATCAATAACTAGCTGATATAACGCTGTAAATATGCTATTATTCAGTCCATCAATAACTCACTTGGCGGGTGAATATGAAATAACTTAAACGGTTCTTTATCGAAAAATCCAAGGACGAATTTTATACGTCCCATTCCGGCCTTGCACTTGTGGGGTTATGCTTAAACAGGTTTACTTCCCTGGGGCTGCGGTTGCTTCCCTTGCGGGAGGTATACCCCATGGCGATATCGTGAAGGCTTTCATCGGACTTCTTTGCCTGGGCAAGAGCGACTACGAAGCCATAACCGTCTTTCGGGAAGACCGGTTTTTCAAAGAGGCCCTTGCATTGAAATGCGTTCCCTCCGAAGGGACACTCAGACAGCGGTTCGACGAATATGCGGAACGCTTCCAGGCAATCGTGAACTATAAGTGCCACCGAATTCATAAAGCGTTCAGGGGCGCTAATGACGTCCATTGCCACTGGGAATGTCCCTTTGGACATAAGCGTTTTCACCATGGACAACTCCAACACCAAAAAGGAGGGAGTATTCCGCACCTACCAGGGATTTGACGGTTATGCCCCGATGGCAGCCTAACTGGCCCTGGAGGGGTGGCTCATGGAAATTGAACTGAGAGACGGCTCCCAGCATAGCCAGAGCGGATTCATCCCATTCCTTGCAAGGGTCCTGCACAAGGGGCTGGAACTGACGGCGGCGCCCCTTCTTGTTCGGTGCGATTCGGCCCACGATGCCTGGGATACGAGAATCGAACTGTCATCTTATGAGCGGGTGGACTATATCATCAAGTGGAACCCCCGCAAGCAGAACCTCAATTACTGGGCTAATTTCGTCTTCAGCGAGGGAGTAGTGAGTATCCCCTGTCCCGGTAAGCGAGTAGCAGTTATGAGCGTTTCCGAAAAACACACATACAAGACCGACGAAGGCATAGAGAAGACAATCACCTGTCGGCGTGTCGTTCGCGTTATCGAGCGGACCATCGACAAAAAGGGACAACTCTTGCTTGCCCCCGACATCGAACTGGAAGGGTGGTGGACCTCCCTTGATCTTGTCGACCAGAAGATCATCGAACTTTATGAGCATCACGGTAAAAGCGAGCAGTTCCACTCGGAGCTCAAGACCGACACGCCTTCCCTCAGGCAAGTTCGCCACCAAAGCGCTCATAATGTCGTGTGCTGCGCTTGCCTACAACATTCTTCGCTACATCGGGCAACTTGGTCTTCTGGGAGAAAGGACGCCGGTTAGGCATCCAGCCAAGAGAAGGAGAATAAAGACCGTCATCCAGGAGTTGATCTATTTCGCCGCAAGGTTGATCGAGACCGGGAGGCGCCTGAAACTACGTTTCAGCCGGCACAGCGGATTTGGTTTCGATGCCTTCAAGACGGTATACAAGCGGCTTGCTTACGGATAGAGAAACAGCCTGCAAGCATATACCCGCGCTTTCAGGAGCTTTTGTAGCCACCTGACGGCCCGGCGCGCTCCAAAACTGGAGGCGAAGAGGAGTTAAAGGCTAGAATGTCAAAGAACAGGTCTTACTGAGGCTATTTGGAGGCCGTTTTTCCGTTTCTGAACCCCCATTTTTACTTATCCCCTCCCAATGGAGGGCAGATTCAGCGGGCTCGGGATACTGTCACGGATTCAGGTAAATAAATATAATTTTACAAGGGTGTTTTTGCATCAAGCGATTAAGGGGCTCTATGCACAAATCATCCAAAAGTTCGGTAGCAAAGTCAGTCCGTCATTAGAGCCAGGAATCCTTCTAATAGGAATTACCCTAAGTTGGCGACAATGCATTCGTCCAGGTAGAATTTGCAGATTTCAGTGGGTTCCACCTTCAGGAGCAGGCGTTGATGGATACAGGAGAGTCTCGGATGAATTTCTTATTGCCAGGTTTATCTATTATTATTACTAGACATATCTGGTAATATCCTGTATCCTGCTCCCATGATCACCATTTATGAGCGTTCATTCGTGGCGCAACTCGAACAACGCCTTTCCGCGGAAAAGCCCCGCATCCAGGTGCTGATCGGATCGCGTCAGGTGGGAAAAACCACCGGAGTGAAACAACTCCTTGCCCGGTTTCCACTTCCCAGCCATTATGCCAATGCGGACGATCTTTTGACCACCGACCGCACTTGGCTGCTGGAGCAATGGCAAAAGACATTGAAGCTGGGCCGGGACGCCCTTCTCGTTATTGATGAGATCCAGAAGGTCCCGAACTGGTCCGAGACGATCAAGTCGTTATGGGACAAGGCCCCATACGCCATCCGGCTTGTCGTGCTGGGCTCAAGCTCCTTACAGCTTCAGAAAGGGCTGACGGAAAGCCTTGCCGGTCGTTTCGAGCTCATAAGAATCCACCACTGGACATTTCATGAACTGAAGTGCGCCTTTGCTTATGACCTTGACCGCTATCTGACCTTTGGCGGGTATCCGGGATCGGTTCCCTATGAGAATGAATTCGACCGCTGGTACGCGTATCTGAAGGATTCCATAGTTGAGTCGGTAATCGGCAAAGATATCCTGCTGAACCGCAGAGTTGGGAATCCAGCCTTGTTTCGCCAAGCGTTTGAAATCCTCTGCCGTTATCCGGCCCAGGAGATCAGCTACACCAAACTACTCGGACAACTTCAGGACAAGGGGAATACCGACCTGGTCAAGTATTATATCGAGCTCTATTCCGGGGCCTTCCTCATTCATCCACTGGAAAAATATTCTGCTAAAAGTTATCTTTCACGTGGTTCAAGTCCCAAGATTCTGCTTTCTTGCCCGGCGTTGTACACCATGGCCGAAGGTCCACGCGTGCTCGCCGATCCCGAAAAAAGAGGCCGCATTTTCGAAACGGCGGTCGGAGCGCAGCTTCTGCAGCTTCCGGGTGATCTGTATTACTGGCGCGAGAAGAACCTGGAGGTTGATTTTATCTACAGATATCAGGGAATTTTGTACGCATTGGAAGTGAAATCAGGCCGGCGAAAATCATCCAAGGGGTTGAATTCTTTTCTGGAACGGTTTCCATCAGCATCTCCCGTCATTATTACCCCAGACAATTTCCCTGAGTTTTCGGAAGACCCGCAAACATTTCTGAGCGCTTAACAGGCTTAACGTGCTCTACATCCCGTTTTAATGACCCCATATACAGCAATAATATTACTATTGCATCAAAATTCCCGGCTCACCCCATGGCTCACGCGAGGGGCTTACGCCGGTAATTTGGTCATCGTGAATCCGCACACCAATTACGCACGTCCGACCTTCGAGTGCCCTTCTTTCAAAGAGCATTCCGCCTCCCAGGCAAGATATCCTTCACCCTTGATTCCCCAGAATGATTCGATGCGGCCCTCATAATAGTCGAGGTCATTGCACTCTTTATCAATTTGCTCCAGAAATCCCGCTGAAATGAGCCGGTGATCATGGAGAAACCGGTAGAAAACCCTGATACCCCTCAGGTGACTGCCAAGTTGCCGGATATCCGGCTCCAGAGTATTGAGGATATACCAATTGCCGGCAAACTGCCGGATAATTCCAGGCATTTCATTGAACAGGTTGAGCGCCTTGAAGTCCACAACGAAGTCGCGTATGAAGTAATCGGCGCTGCTGGCAAGCGTGGACGCCTCTTCCGGTGAAAGGCCTTCCTTTTGAATCTGCTCATAAAAACTGAGCAAAAGGCCTTTGCAAAGGTTATCCACGCGCAGGTAATCTTCATCTTTCAGAAGTGAAAACGCCGCCTTATCAACCTGCAGTTCGTTATCTAGCGACTCATTCTTTATTTTTTTAGCCGTCATTTTTCTGTAGCTCCGTTTACTGGTTGATTCTCGGGTCAAGGGCGTCCCTTATCCCCTCGCCCACCAGGTAATATGCCAGAACGGTTACCGTAATCGCCATTCCGGGGAAAAAGGTAAGCCACCAGGCAAACTCGATATAGTCTTTACCGGAGGTGAGAATATTCCCCCAGCTAGGCGTAGGAGGCGGCACCCCGATGCCTAGAAAGGAGAGGGCCGATTCGGTGAGGATCGCCCCGGCCACGCCGAGGGTGGCGGAGACCAGCACCGGTGACATGGCGTTGGGGAGGATATGCCGGAAAATGATGCGCCCGTCCCTTGCGCCCAGGGCTCGGACTGCCATGACATAATCCCTTTCACGAATCGATAGAACCTCCGCCCGCACCAGTCTCGCCACCCCCATCCAGCTGGTCAGGCCGATGATGATCATGATATACCAGATGGACTGACCGAGAAAGGCAATTACTGCAAGAATAAGAAAAAAGGCCGGGAAGCAGAGCATGATGTCCACGAAGCGCATGAGGGTGTTATCGACCCAGCCGGAATAGTAGCCGGCAAACAGCCCGATGACAGTTCCGATCAGCACGGCGATTCCCACGGCAACGAAGCCTACCTTCATGGATATCCGGGCGCCGTAAATTACCCGCGTCAGTACGTCGCGTCCCAGGTCATCGGTCCCGAACCAGTGAGAGGATGAGGGGGGGATCAGGACATGGTACAGATCCAGATCATCCGGGCCGTAAGGGGTTATATATGGGGCCAGCAAGGAAAGCAGAAAAAGGCAAATGACAATCCCCCCGCCTGTTATGGCAAAACGGTTGGTCCGAAACCTCTTCCAGAACACCTGGTAGATGAAGCTTTCTTTAAGTGACATTGATTTTCACACCTCACCTATTAGCCGGATTTATAATAAAACGGCACAGGGAAAGCTCCATATACAATGCGCTCTCCATCCGTAATGAGGCGTGGTTGACGTACGACGCTATGAATGAATGGAGAATGCATCACCTTAGATGTAGCCGCTAGCCCTGTCCATGGCGGATGCGCGGGTCTGCCAGCGCATATCCTAAATCAGCCAGCAGGTTCCCGACAAGGGTAAGTCCGGCGCCAATCACGAGAATCCCCATGACCAGCGGATAATCACGGGCCATCACCCCGTTATAAAAAAGCTGCCCCATCCCCGGAATGGCGAAGATGGTCTCAAAGATAACACTCCCTCCGATCAGGCCTGGCACGGACAATCCTAGCAGGGTGATGACCGGCAGCAGAGCATTTCTCAAGGCATGTCGTAAAATGACCACCCGTTCCGGGAGCCCTTTGGCCCGCGCCGTGGTTATGTAATCCTGGCGAATCACGTCCAGCATGGTTGAGCGCATATAGCGGGAAAGCCCGGCTAGGCTTCCGAACGCGGCCACTGAAACCGGGAGGATCAGGTGCTTGAGCATATCCTGAACCCAGTGGATCAGGGTGAAACTTTCGCTTCCCAGGGAATGAAGGCCGGAGATGGGGAGCCAGCCGAGCCTGACGCCAAACAGGTACATGCAAATTAACGCAAGCCAGAAGGTTGGCACGGCAAAACCGATAAATACAAAGACGGTCATCCCCTTGTCAAACAGGGTATCACGGCGGATTGCGGCAAGGATTCCGATCGGGATCGCGAGACCGAATTCGAGTATAAGCGAGATGATATTGAGGGAGAGGGTAATGGGGATCCTCTCTCTTATCTTGTCAACCACCGGCCGGTTGTCCGGGGCGAAGGAGCGTCCGAAATCGAGCATGGCGATCTTTTTTACCCAGATTACATACTGGACAGGAAGCGGCTTGTCGAGGCCATAGAATCTCCGCATTCGTTCCCGCGCCTCGGCCGTCACTTTCGGATTCATGGCGATCTGCATTTGCACCGGTTCGCCCGGGGCCAGGTGGACCACCACAAAGGTGATGAGGGTGATCCCGAAGATGAGCGGGACCATCATTATGAGGCGTTTTAAGAGATATTGGGCCATATGATCAGGGTAGAGTTAAGCAATTGACAGTTGAACTAGTTAAAACCAAATTTCAACTGATCACTGTCCACTGCGGGTTTAATACATCTGTTCTTCCTTCGGCACATACCACTTGATAAAATTATACATGATCCCTGCCGGGGCCGGCATGATGCCGCGGAAGCGGGCGCTCACCACGGGAAGCGCATCCGGCACATAGAGAAATGTATACGGCTGGTCCTCGGCCAGAATCTCCTGCAAACGGAAATAGCAGCGCCGCCTTTTTCCCATGTCGAAAGTGGTCCTTCCCTCTACAAGAAGACTATCTACTTCCGGATTTTTATAACCGATAAAGTTCAACTCCTTGGGACCGGTTTTACTGGAATGCCAGATGTCGAAGAGGTCAGGGTCAGGGGAGATGGTCCAGCCGAGCATGACCGCCTCGAAGTTCCCTTTATCAATAAACTGGGTGAGAAATGAGGCCCATTCGATTACCCGTATCCTTACATCGATGCCGATGGCCTTCAGCCGGTGCTGAATGATGACGGCGGTTTTCAATCTCTGGTCATTTCCCTGGTTCGTCAGGATGGTGAACTGAAATGGCTTGCCGTTTTTTACCAGAATGCCGTCGCTGTTCTTCTCCCGCCATCCCGCTTCGGCCAGAAGATTTCGCGCCCTATCAGGGTTGTAGTCGAAATCCTTTATATGGTTATTGTAGGCCCAAGTCCCGGGCTTGTATGGGCCATGGGCGACCTGCCCCATGCCCAGGAGCACGCCCTGGACGATCTCATCCTTGTTGATGGCTGAAGTAATGGCCTGCCGCACACGTCGGTCGGAAAAGAGTGGGTGGCGGAGATTATAGCCAAGATAGGTAAAAGCGGAAGCAGGATAGCGGTATTTGTTAAAGCGTTTCTTGTATTCTGATGTATCGGTCTGACGTTGGTACTGAACCGGTGAAATCCCCATCATATCGACTCCCCCCGCCTTCAGCTCCATAAACATGGTGGAATTGTCCGGGATGATCCGGTAAATGTATCTCCCGATGTGTGACCGTCCCTCATAATAATCCGGGTTCTCTGCGAGGGTGATTTTCTGCCCGGCTATCCACTCCTTGAAGATGTAAGGTCCGGTCCCTACCGGGCGCCTCGCCAGCTCGCTTTTAGTGATATCCTTTCCCTCCAGAAGGTGGGACGGCAGGATGGACATCCCCCAAGAGTCCAGGGCAGGAGCGAATGGCTTGGCATATGTAATCCTGAAAGTATAAGGATCGGGAGCTTCCGCCTTCTGTACCTGCTTAAAGGCATCGGCGTAAGCAGTCGGAGTTTTTGGATCGATTGTCACGTGATAGGTATAGAGAACGTCGTGCGAGGTGAATTCCTGGCCATCATGCCATTTAACCCCGTGGCGCAGGTGGAACGTGATGGTGAGGCCATCCGGTGAAACATCCCAGCTCTTCGCCAGCTCTCCTTCAAGTTTCAGATCCTTGTCATACCTGACCAGGCCATTATAGACAAGACCGGCCACGTCAAGAGAAGCGCTGTCGGAGGCGAGAAGCGGAATCAGAGTGGAAGGTTCGCCGATAGAGCCGACGACCATGGCATCACCGTAAGCTGGTTTGCCCGGTCCTAAATGGAGTGTTGTGCTCCCTTTCTTACTGTCGTCGCAGGCGCAAAGAAGCACCAGGAGTAGTAAAAGAGGCAGGCAGGCGACCCACTTTTCCCTCATTTTTCTCCGGTCTCCGCCTTAATCTTCTTGATTTTTTCTGCTACTTTCTTTTTCTCCGGCTCCATCTTCAGAATCTTCCGATACAGGTTTAGCGCCTTGTGCCAATCATGTTTGGCTGAATAGGCGTCGGCCAGATGCTCCATTACCGTTGCGTCGTCGACAACCAGTACCGAGGCACGTTCCAGCTGCCTGATCGCCTCATCATAACGTTTCATCTTGTAATAGACCCAGCCAAGGCTGTCTATTATGAAACCTTCATCGGGTTTCAGGCTCACCGCCTTGATCAGGTATTTCTCCGCCTCTTCCAGGTTGATCCCCATTTCGGCGTATGTGTAGCCGAGATAATTGAGGGCCTCGGCGTCATCAGGAGCCAGGGCGATGGTTTTTTTCAGCCGCTCGATAGATGCCTCTTTGTTCCCCATCTTGTCATAGAGTATCCCGATACGAAATTGCAGCGCGGCATCCGCCGAAAATTGCTTCTCAATATCCAGGAGGACTTTCAGGCCATCTGCATAACGTTCCATTGCCTCATATAAGCCGGCCAGATGCAGATACGGATCGAGACGGTCCGGTTGTGCTTTTATCGCGTCGCGGAGAATGGCAATCCCCTTGTCCGGTTCGCCCTTGTCCTTATAATCGAAAGCCAGATGCCCGAGTGCTTCAAAGTAATTGACATCGGTCGGCGGGATCTTTTTGAACTCCTCAATGGCATGGTCGTAATCTTTCATCTCCTCGTATGTGGAGGCAAGATAAAAGCGGACCTGGTACGATTCCGGATCCTCTTTGAGGATTTCCTTGAACTCCTTCAGCGCGTCATTGTAGTGCTCCATCTCCAGATAGAGCAGACCGATTTTCTTGTGCGTGTCAATCCCGCCCACACCGGTATGGGAGATACCCTGCAGAAGCTTAAGGGCATCCTCAAAGCGCTGCTGATGGATGTAGAGCTGGATGAGATGCTGGATCACCGTGACGTTAAGCGGGTTGACATCCAGGAGATTCTTGTAGGTGATGATGGCACTGTCGTATTGTTCCCGCGTTTCCTGGGAAATGCCCAGGTCGATATAAGCCTGTTCGAAATCCGGTTTTAATTCTATGGCCTTCTTGAAGTAATTTTCCGCTTCAACGTTGAGTTTCATCTGGTCGTAGGTTTTACCAAGGTAGTAGTAACCGAGAGAGGAATCGGGGATCACCTTCAGAAGGCTTTTCAAGGTGTTGACCGCCTCTTCGTAGTCAAAAGTTCTGACCTGCGAAACCGCCAGGTGCAGATAGACTTCTTCCTTGGAAGGGTCGATCGCCAGTGCTTGTTTAAACTGCTCAATGGCTTCCTTGTCCTGTTTCATTCCCGCCAGGATATTCCCGGCCAGCACGCGGGCCTCAAAAAATTGCGGATCGAGCTTGATCGCTGTGTCGCAGGCGCCAAGGGCTTCCTGGACCCTGTTCATTTTCAGATAGGTCGAGGCTACCGCCGTATACAGAAACGGCGATTCAGGGTCCGCTTCCAGTGCCGCCTGGTCAAGCGTCAGGGCCCCTTCGAGATCGCCATCGATCTCGCGCAGGCGAGCAAGTGAATACATGTACAACGCCCTGGATTCCCCGATATCGATTTCAGTCTGTGCCACCGGAGCCAACATGACAGGATTTTCGTTCAACCTGTTTGCCGCACAGGCTGGGAAAAGAGTTGACAGCAAAAATAGGAGGATATAAATCTGTTTTTTCATTACCGGGTATCTCTCAGAAACGTTGTTAGATATGCTGCCTTCTCTTTTGCCGCGTAAAAAACCAGCCGATAAATAAAGGGTCTCGTGCTCATGATCTGTGGCTCTCGATCTCTTTACTTACGCCTGGTTCTTTTTTTTCAACATGCAATGTCGTTCGCCGGTTAGTTGGGAATTGCTTTTGGATTGCGAATAAAGAACCCGTTTTAAAACATGGTTAAGTGTAAATAAAAATTATCTTTAAAAATTAACATAAATCAGCACAACCGTCAAATGATTATCTTCTTTTTCCAGGCTTGCGCCGGTTCTGAGATATGATAATATTTTAAAGCAATATCACCAGGTTAAGGATGCTGAATGAACGATCGATTCCTCAAATCGCTCCAGAAACCGGATGCTTACCCGGAACAGACCAATTCAGTGCGTCTCTTGCAAACCCATGCCTCATTTCTTTTTATCACGGATAATTTTGTCTATAAAGTTAAAAAACCGGTTGATTTCGGTTTTATGAACTTTACTACCATTGATCTGCGCCGCTTTTACTGCAATGAAGAGGTCAGGTTGAACCGCCGTCTCTGCCCGGAGATCTACCTGGGAGTGGTCGAGGTAAGGGAATCGGCGCAAGGCGCAACCTTTCGCGGCAAAGGCAAGGTCATCGATTATGCGGTAAAGATGAAAAGACTCCCTGAAGAGCGCATGCTCGACAGATTGCTTGCCGAAGGAAAGGTAACCGCAGCGGATATCCGAAACATCGCACATGTCATCGCCTGTTTCCATCTCAATGCCGAACGTGGCGGGACAATAGACGAATATGGCAAAAGCTCGAGCATCCGGAAAAACTGGGAAGAAAACTTCCGGCAGATAAGAGAATTCGTCGGCACATCGCTTGCGAAAATGGACCTGGTGGTGATCAGGAAGTGGGTGGAAACCTTTATGGCCGAAAGTGAGGCGCTCTTTGCCGAACGCGTCAGCCAGGGATTCATCCGTGACTGCGATGGCGACATCCACCTGGAAAACATTTGCCTCACCTCCCCACTCTGCATTTTTGACTGTATCGAATTCAACGATCGTTTCCGTTATACCGACACCGCTGCCGATATCGCGTTTTTTCTGATGGACCTCGATTTCCATGACAAGAGCAGTTTTTCCGATGTTTTCCTCGAGGAATATGCCTCTGTAACCGGCGATCCGGGGTTTATGCGGCTTCTTGATTTCTACAAGGTTTACCGTGCCGTTATAAGGGGAAAGGTGGAAAGTCTCAAGCTGTTCGACCAGAACATTACGGATGAGGATAAGATCAGCGCCAGAAACAAGGCTGGGAAGTATTTCCGGCTCGCGAGGGGATATGTGCTCCGCCAGGGGTTGCCGAAGATGCTCATCATCACCTGTGGATTGATGGGGAGCGGCAAGAGCGCCATTGCTTCGGCCCTTGCCTTTGAACTGGGGATGGAGATAACATCCAGTGATGCCGTGAGAAAAGAGCTGGCAAACATTCCCCGGAACAGGCGGGGCCTGGATGAATACGGCACCGGGATATACACTCCGGACTTTAACGAAGCCACCTACCGGGAGATGTTGAAAAGGAGTGAAAGGGCCCTTAAGGCCGGGCGGAGCATGATCGTAGACGCAACCTTCCGCCGCAAGTCGGACCGTCTTAGTTTCCAAAGCCTTGCCGCCCTTAACGACGTACCCTTTTACATTTTCCATATATCTTGCCCGGAGAAACTGGTAAAACAGAGACTTGACAAGCGGAGCCGGAATACCTCCGAGCTTTCGGACGGTAGATGGGAATTGTTCTACCGCCAGAAGGACGAATTCGAACCGCCGGGAAAAGAGGAGGGAAAACTGATCAGTATTGATACCTCCCGGCCGCTTTATGATAATATTGATGATATCCTGCAAAAAATGGAGTCAAGCGATGGGACACAACTTTTTAACAAGGGCTCTGCGTCATCTGCACCTTAAGGAAACATGGGTCATTTACTTCATCTTTGGAATCATCATGATTAACTACCCATTCATCCATATTTTTTACACACCCAGCACTATTTTCGGCATTCCGGCGCTTTTTCTCTATCTTTTTATTGGCTGGCTGATCGCCATATGCGTCATTTATCTCTTTGTTAAAACAATAAATCTTGAAGATGAAGACAAAGGAGAGGATCACTGATGCTGAGCATCGAGCTGATAGCTGGGGTATCCCTTCTCTATATGGCTGTACTCTTCATGGTGGCTTACTGGGCCGATAAAAAACAGGAAAAGGGACAGAGCATTATTTCCAACAGCTTTATCTATTCCCTCTCCATCGCCGTTTATGTGACCTCATGGACCTTTTACGGGAGCGTCGGCAGGGCCGCGACCACCGGCCTCGATTTTCTGCTCATCTATATAGGACCCTCGCTATCCGCTCTTTCCTGGTGGTTCCTGTTACGTAAGATCGTCCGAATAAGCAAGGAAAACAACATCACCTCCATCGCCGACTTTATCAGTTCCCGCTATGGCAAATCCCAATGGCTGGGCGCCATTATCACCATTATCGCCATGCTGGGAATCATGCCTTATATCGCTTTGCAGCTTAAAGCCATTTCCACCACCTTCGCCATCATCACCGGTAACCGGGGCATCCATCTCCTCCTGAAGGAGGGAGTTGCTTTTGCCCCACCCCATCCTGGGATTATCGCCGCGCTTTGCCTGATTGCCTTCAGCATCGTTTTCGGGGCAAGACACCTGGTTTCCTCGGAACGTCACGAAGGGCTGGTGGCGGCCATTGCCCTTGAATCCATAGTAAAACTGCTCGCTTTTCTTGCTGTCGGCGTCTTTGTCACCTACCATCTCTTCAGCGGCTATACGGACATCTTTACCCGGCTGGCTTTGAAATCGCCGGCTTTGTATGAACAACTGACCACCCTGGGTGCACCGGGCAAGGTTTCCTACATGAGCTGGTTCAGCATTCTGTTCATCTCTACAGGGGCTATCATGCTGCTCCCCCGCCAGTTTCACATCCTGGTCATAGAAAATTCCAATGAGGAACATATCAAGGATGCCATGTGGCGTTTTCCGGCCTATATGTTCCTTCTCAATCTCTTTGTCGTGCCTATAGCTTACGGCGGGATACTTCTTTCCGGCGCCAACCATGGCGCCGACTACTTTGTCCTTACCCTTCCCATGGCCAGCGGACATCACGTTCTGGCGCTCCTCGCCTTTCTGGGTGGTTTCTCCGCGGCAACGGGGATGGTGATCGTCGAGTCGGTCGCCATTTCCACCATGTTTCTCAACCATATGGTGATGCCGATAATAGTCAAATTCAAGCCGCGGGGATGGTTCCCCTTTTTGCTGATCAACTTGAAGCGATTTGGCATCTTCCTGGTCATTTTCATGGGATATATCTATTTCCGTGCTGTGGGTGAAACTTATACGCTCGCCAGCATGGGGCTGATTTCTTTCGCTGCTGCCGCCCAATTAGGGCCTGCTCTCCTGGGGGGGCTTTACTGGCACAGGGGAAACAAGGCCGGGGCCATTACCGGACTTATCCTCGGTTTTCTGATCTGGTTTTATACACTGCTCGTTCCATCTTTTATTCAAGCCGGCTGGTGGCATACCGGCATTCTGGAAAACGGCCCTTTCGGAATAGGATTTTTAAAGCCGCACGAGCTCTTCGGCCTGACCGGTTTCGACATCTGGTCCAATTCCGTCTTCTGGAGCATGTTCTTCAATATCGGCGCCTATCTGGCCTGTTCCATAGTATTATCCCAGGATGAAACTGAAAAGGAGCAGGTCAAAAAATTCGTCGATATATTTGAAGCCACGGAAGAGGCGGCACCATGGGAAACCAAGAGGCTGTCGAAGCCGGTCACAATCATGCAGTTCGTAAATCTCATGTCAAAATTTATCGGCGAGGCCCAGGCCCACAACGCCATAGCCGAATACCTGGGAGATGGCAAGATAGAGGAAAGTGGGGGGGTGTCAGAGTTTGAATTGCCTCAGCTTAAGCGTTTTACCGAAAAAACGCTGGCCGCATCACTCGGCGCTGCCGCATCGGGCGTAGTTGTGGAAAGCTTTTTGTCAGACCTGGGCTCGAAGATGGAACCGGTCTACGACATTTTCAGCTCCGTGAGCGCTGAACTGTCTGAAAGCCGCGAAGCACTCGCCGTGCGTTTGCGCGCATCTGGACTGATAAACCGGACAATAGATCTCTCCATTATAATGAAAGATCTCCTCGACCTTTTACGGAATGAATTCAAGTTCGATTTGGCTCTTATCCGGCTTAAAGCTGATAGCGGGCAGCTGGTCATCCGCAGTTACAGCGGCATGGAGATTCCCGCGATTCTCGACAGGGAAATAATCCCGGATACAAATACATTCATAGGTGACGCCTTCCTTTCCAATAAGCCGCGATTCGTAAACGATGCAAGGAATATCATAAATCCGGAATTAAGGGAGCGCATGGAACGGGGAGGGATCAGTTCTTTCGCCCATATCCCGATAGCCCGTGAAGGTCAGCCGCCATTAGGAATACTATCGGTATTTTCCAGATCGATTGTCGGCTTGTTTACCCAGCCGTTCATCGATCTGCTTTCGAGTCTCGCCGGGCAACTGGCCCAGGCCGTCCAGATAGACACCGAGATGGTGGCCAAGGAACATGAACGGCTGGAAAAAGATCACGCCCTACTTGAAAACGCCAAGGTAGCAAAGGAAATGGAGATTGCCAAACAGATCCAGCTATCACTCCTTCCCGCGGCCCCTCCCGATATCTCATGGGTAAAATTAGCGGCCAGATGCGTATCCGCAGCCCAGGTCGGCGGAGATTATTTCGATTTTTTCCGGCGCGGTGATGATTTGGTGGATATTTTAATCGCCGATGTTTCGGGGCACAGCGTTGGGGCGGCCCTCATCATGGTGGAGGCCCGCAGTTTCTTAAAGGCAAAAGTTCATTCTACCGGCAGCGCCGGTAAAATGCTGGCTACTCTAAATGAGCTCCTTTATGAAGACCTGAACAGGGCGGAACTTTTCATTACCATGTTTTATGTGAAGTACAACTCTGAAAGACGTCTACTCACCTATGCCAATGCCGGCCACAGCCGACCTTTTCTATTTCGTCCCAAAGACAGGCATTGTACGGAACTGGATGCCGAAGGCCTTATTCTGGGAATCAAGAGAGAGGTGATGTTCGAGGAAAAGAGCATCCAACTGCAAAGAGGGGATATCCTCCTTCTTTACACCGACGGCATCACCGAGGCGCGGAATGCATCTGGAGAATTCTTCGGCGCCGACAGGCTCTGCGCGATCCTTGCCAAAGTTTATAACGAGGAACCGGAGAAGATAGTGGACATGCTCCTTAGGGAAGTTACCGAATTTATCGGCTTGTCGGTTGCCGAGGATGACATCTCGATGGTGGTCATGAAAGTGCTCTGATACAGATTAACAAACAAACGATTCACGTTTTTGCATCGTCGGTGTTTTTTTATTTTGCGCATCCGTCGCCTTCAACTGTGCAGCTTAGTACTAATTTTGCAACTCGGTATCTGTCGGAAACTGCACGTTACGCAAATAAAAGTCGAGAAACGGCCCAATTTGATATAAAATTAAATATAGAAATAAACCTGTGTATCCGTATCAGGAATAGATAGAGAAGAGGAGAACAAAAATGAATCTGAAAACTGAAAAAAAGAATGACGTTATGGTTATAAATGTGAAGGAAGAACGCCTGGATGCCCACAACTCCGGAGAACTGAAAAGTGAAATGCTGAAACTGTTTGATGAGGGGAACAAGAACATCCTCGTAGATCTCAAGGATGTACGTTTCATTGACAGTTCCGGTCTGGGGGCGCTGGTATCGGGATTCAAAAACGCCATATCGCATCAGGGGAACCTGAAACTGTCGACACTCCAGCCCCAGGTAAAGTCAATGTTCGAATTGACGAGACTGCACCGGGTTTTTGAAATCTTCGCGTCCACTGCCGAGGCGCTGGATAATTTTTGAGACAAGCGAGGGCACCATGGGTAAGAAAGAAATCGAGGTCGACATCAAGGTCCCGAACCACACCCGTTATCTGAGTCTCATCGGCAGGATTGGCGAAGATATCGCCAAAGAAGTGGACAAATATGCCGGAGACCGGGAAACCCTTGCCTACCACTTAAACCTGGTGCTCACCGAGGCAATGGTCAATGCCATCAAGTACGCAAGCTCCAAAGACCCGGAAAAACTGGTGCACATTCTTATCAATATTTCAAAGCACGATCTGGTAATCAAGGTATTTGACAAGGGGCAGGGATTCAATATCAACTCCATACCACCTCCCGACTTTGAAAAGCTGGAAGACCGCGGACGCGGCATTTTCCTGATCAGGTCACTGATGGATTCGGTAAGCTATAAGAAAGTGAAGAATGGCAATGTGCTGGAAATGTCGAAGAAATTACATGGAACAGACTCATGATCAGGTAATGGGTCAAAACTTAGCTTTTGACCGTAATCTGTCATTTTTATATAAACGCCAAACCATTCCCAAGCCCAGGAGCAGCATGGGAAAACTCAATAGTTGGCCCATGGAAAATGGCCCGAGAAGATAGCCCAGCTGCTGATCCGGCTCCCGGAAAAATTCGACCGTAAAGCGAAAAAGACCATAAAGGGCGATAAAAGACCAGGATATGACCCCTGCAGGCCGTTTTTTTTGCCTAAGACACCAGATGATCAGAAACATAACCGGCCCTTCGAGAAAGGCCTCATAGAGTTGTGACGGGTGGCGTGGCAGATTTCCACCCGCGGGGAAAACCATTCCCCACGGCAGATCCGTAACACGGCCATAGAGCTCCCCGTTGATAAAGTTTCCTATCCTCCCCAACCCCAGGCCGATCGGGATCGCCGGGGTTACGATATCGGCTACTGGATAGATTGGCGTTTTCTTTTTATTGACGAAATATATGCCAGCCAGAATGCCCCCCGTCAAACCGCCATGAAAGGACATCCCCCCTTCCCAGACGGCGAAAACCTTAAGCGGATGTTCAAGATAGTACGCCAGATTGTAGAAAAGAATATACCCGGTCCGGCCACCGATGATTATTCCCATTGCCACGGAAAAAACGAAATCGGTCACATCATCCTGGGTCCACCCTATTTTCTCCCGTTTTACCCCGGCAAGGATTAAGAAATATGCGGCGATGAAGCCAATGATGTACATGAGGCCGTACCAGCGGAATTCGAGAGGGCCAAGATGTAAGAAAACCGGGTTGATATGCGGCATAACCATTATATAAATCCTCGTTTAAAAGTTTTGGTAAAAGTAGCAGCAAATGCTCGTTGTGTCAATCGCCGGAAGAGAAGTTTCAACTATCCGGCCTCACCTAATATACGCAATGGGTGGACATACAGATGTTGCGTGTCTCCCTTTTCCCCCAGGCTTATTTCCTTGCTTGACATTGTGCATACACTGCGCATAATAAATTTATGAAAAAGGAATTTAACTTTTTCTAAGGGCAGACACAGTACGGTCGTCCACGCTGAGCCCTACGAGATTCGGATTACCATCCGTCTGGACAACGAAATACTTGATTGGTTCCGCACCAAGGTCGACGAACAGCGAGGCGGCAACCAGCAGACCATGATCAACCAGGCATTGAAGGAATTTATTCGAAGGACTACACCGTCGCTGGAATGCTGAGAAAGATTATTCGTGAAGAACTCAGGCCTGCGGCCTGAGGCCGCTGGAATTGACGCATAATTTCGTCTTGCCATTAAGCGTAGAGTAGGGACAGGTTGGCGCACTAAGCGCCTAACCCCTGGAAGGTGGCTTTCACTGGAGCAGATGGAGGTCTAAAATATCATGGTTCCGCAGCAATCAGAGCAGTTGCTGACATATCTAAAGAATACATCAATTTTAGAAGGCTACAGTTTCGCTATATTTAAGTCCGGCGAGAAAACTGCCACGGATAAAACAAACCGGTACCTGTGCGGCGAACTGGGGATGCCTCATATCTGCCACGAAATATGTGTGCCATCTTTGAATGCCGCCATTGAAAATGCCCTAGCCAGTAAAAAGCCGCAGTTTTTCCGCTGCCCGCGCGGGCTATTATCCTTTACCATCCCTGTTTCCGCCGATTCCTGCCTGGTTTGTGGCGGGGTCCGGGAGAATTTGTTCGATTTTTACTTTTGTAAGTCCGAGCAGATTGAATTTATGATGGGAAAGCAAAAGGTCCACCCCTATGAAATAATGGTAAAACTGGAAAGGCTCCCGGTCGCTACCGAAAAAAGAGTACGGGAGACGATGTTGAAGACCGAACGCCTAATTAAATCATTCAATTCCGGTGAAAGGATGCAGGCGATTGAATCCGATACTCGGCTGCAAAGCACCATCAAGAATGTCGCAACGGCAATCAGGAAAACAAAGAGTTTCGACAAGGCACTCGCCTTATTCAGCGAAGCGCTTGGCATTTTGTTCAATATTCCATCGATCGTCCTTGTCCTTAAAGATACGGAAAGTAACTGTTGCCATTTGGAGACTTGCTGGGGCACCTTCTCGGGCCCTTCAAACCTGAACTTAGAAAACCTCCCTTTTCACGATAAAAAATACCTTCCCACCATCTTAACCGAGGATGAGGTGGCGGCGTTATTCACCGGGGGAGGGATGACCAGCGCAATATGTTTTCCCTTATTCGACAATGACAATCTCTTCGGGATGGTCGTGCTTTTTAATGTTCCCTTAACCGCTCAAGTTATTTCCCTGATTGAACATCTTACAGGTTATCTTGTCGGAAAGCTGAAAGAAAAGTTACTAATAAATCATGAAATAAGGCGTAAAAAGCGCGATGTCAGATTGCTCGAAATGATACGAAATCTGGCTTTAACGGAAAGTGAGGAAGATCTACCCCGTTTGATAATGGAGATGGCAGCTGAGTTGGTTGATGCGGCAAACGGCCACCTGATGCTTATCGACAAGTCCGGTAATATGCTCCGCATCGCCGCGAGTATCGGGGTAAATCCTATTTTGGCGCAAAGCCTGCGTACCATTGTTGATGAAGGGATAACCGGAAGAATGGATGCCTGCGGTACCCCTCTCCTTATAAAGGACATTGAACAGGAAGGCCAGTTGGGGAGGCAAAACCAGATAACAAAATCATCTATCAGTCTTCCGTTTCGATTCAAAGAGAAAATCATCGGGGTTATCAATCTTGCCGATAAAATAAATAATGCGCCATTCACATCTGATGATCAGAAAGTTTTGTCCACTTTCATAGATCAGGCCACGGTAATCCTGGTGCGGGCCGCATTCCTTAGAAAAGCGCATCAGAATTCTGTAACCGACCCATTGACCGGCCTCTACAATACGAGTTTTTTAAGAAAACGTCTGAATGAGGAACTGAGCCGCTCAATACGTTACAACCTTCCGTTGACCACTATAATTGCCAGCCTGGACAATCTCACCACCGGCAAAAACCACGGTAACCATCCGCATGCTGATCGGCTAGTGAAAGAATTTGCGCGGATTCTAAATGCGTCTTTGCGTGGAACTGATCTGGTGGGGCGGTTTGGGGAGAAGGAATTTTGCGTGATTTTACCGTCTACTCCCTTGAAGGAGTCCGTATACGTTGCCAAAAGAATCAACTGTTCTGTCAAAAAAGAGCTGTCTTATGCTAGCGACTCTCCAAACCAGGAATTTATGACCGCAAGTGTCGGGATTGCATCATTTCCCGAAAACGGTTCATCATCCAAAGACATGATCAATGCCGCCAGGGCCGCCCTCTCCCGGGCTGAAGCAGAAGGGGGCAATAAAATCTGCTTCTGCTCCGCAACCTGACTGGTTCTTAAAAACTGATTCAGTGCGAGTCAATATGGGGTGAGACAACGATTTTTTTCATTTTATGGGCCAGGCAGAATTCGGGAAAAATCATTAACCCATCTTGGGTATTTTTGCAAAAACCCGCCAAACAGCTATATTAGGCGCTTTTTGCGACGATCTAATAACAACGATTAATGACTTATCAATAATCCAAGTTCAGTTGCCCATCCATATCAAGACCAGCCAACAACTTCCGTATTGGTGCGAATGTCTTTCGATGAATGGGGCATGGCCCATATTTACACAGCGCCTCCATATGCTCTCTCGTAAAATACCCCTTATGAATATTAAATCCATATTCTGGGAAAAGACGGTGGTATTCAACCATTGCTTGATCTCTGGCTACTTTCGCCAATATTGAAGCCGCGCTGATGGATGGGACCTTATCGTCACCTTTGATTATTGCCTCGGTAGGCATTTCAAGCATAGGAACATGGTTTCCGTCAATAAGAACTTTATCAGGTTTTACCTTAAGTCCCTCAACAGCACGTTTCATAGCTAATAATGTGGCATGGAGAATATTCAGGTGTTCAATTTCTTCCAGACTGGCCTTTTCAATGCACCAACACAAAGCATGCAGCTTTATTTCGTAACTCAGGGCCTCACGTTTTCGTGAACTCAATTTTTTTGAATCCGCGAGCCCTGCAATTGGCCGCTCAGGGTCCAAGACCACAGCGCTCACGTAAACCTCCGCCGCCCCTGCACCTCGTCCAGCCTCATCGCAACCGCATTCAATAAACATCCTCTGCCCTCCCAAAGGTGGGATGCACCCTATTAAAAACTAATACAAGTCAATCACTTTTATTCCAATGTCACTTTGGTCAGCACTGCCTCCAGATCGATCGGGTATCCGTTACCACGGAAAGTATAGTGCCCAAGAAAGTGGATGTTGCCAAACGACTGGCGAAATTCTCTGGAGTGAGCTGATCCTTCTCATTGCGGTCGGCAGCATGATCATTTCAATCCACGTGTAAGCTTCCACGCCGCTTGGAGGGAAGCAAGCGTAGCGTCACGCACCCCCAGAGTTTGCCGGCCCCTTTTTTCCCAGTTTGAAATGCTGGCGGCGGTGACGGATAGGCGAGCGGCAAAAGCGGCCTGGGTCTCTCTCAATGCCTCGCGCCACGCGCGAATTGCTGCGCCGGTGAGAGGTCTCGGAAAAGGTTCCTCCACCGGAGCAAGCGCTGCTTTTTTTCTTTTAAGCGCAGGTTTAAGAGTCTTTCCGGGTCTTGTACCCTTGAGCGGTTTTTTCGCATCCTTTTTCCCGGCGGGAAGGCTTCCCTTAGGAGATGTCTTCGTAACGTCGGGGCTGGCAACCTTTTTGCGAGGTGCCGGTCTCATCGTCTCATCCGCATCAGCCATGTCGATTCCGAATACATCGCCAAGACCGGTTGCGTCGATGCGGCGCCTCGAGGTAGCTGTTCCGGTTGCAACGCGCACTGCTGCCGACACATCCACCAGCTCTTCATGACTGACCCCGCGCAGAAGAAAGAGCTTTTCCGGGGTATGATCCAGCCGTGCGCCCACACCATAGAGCACAGCTGCGATATGCTTGCACATGCGGGCTGAATCCGGGCAATCGCATGTGAACTTTATCTCGCCGGGCAACGGGAAGAGACCGTTTTCACGGTGTGACACCACCTCCATGACACCGCCGGCCAGTTTTCCGCGAAGCAGGTCTATCAGGGAACCGATCCGTCCAGCGCAGGCCGCTTTGACGGCATCCCATTTCTTTTTTGCCAAGGGGGCGATGGAGATGGCAATGTTATACAGCTCCGAGCCGCTGACGATAGCTTCGACTCTGCCGGGCTGGATATCCAGATGACAGACAGATCCGTTCCTGACGTAGGTTCGCCCGCGCGGCAGGCGGTTTTCATAGTCACTGAATGATTCCATGTGGTCGCACCATCCCTTGCCCCAGAAAGAATCGGCAATCTTACGACCGATTATCTCGACGGCCTGGACATTCAACCCTTTTTTCCGAAGTTTATCCAGCTTTTTCGCCGCCTTGGCCCGTCTCTGCGCCACCGGCACATAGGGCGCCCAACCATCATAATATCTACTCATAATGCCCTGCCTCCTCTTTTAACCTGAGACGAAATGTTTTGCCTCTGAGCGTTGATGCAGTTTTATTATATCCCCGCCTTTTCCAGATCGAGCGAGACAAGCCGTAACAGGGCTTCGTCACTCATCTCGGTCAGCAGGGTTTCACCACCCTCCAGCAGTTCATCGGCCAGGTGGCTCTTCTCCTTTATGAGCGCGTCGATCTTCTCCTCAACTGTGCCGCGGCAGACGAATTTATGAACCAGGACGTTTTTCTTCTGGCCGATACGAAAGGCACGGTCGGTGGCCTGGTTCTCTACCGCAGGATTCCACCAGCGATCGAAGTGGATCACGTGGGCGGCAGCGGTCAGATTGAGCCCGGTTCCACCCGCCTTGAGCGAGAGAACGAAAAAGGGAGGTCCATCCTCGTGCTGAAAGCGATCCACCAGGCGCTTACGCTCAGAAACCTGAGTGCCGCCGTGCAGAATCAGGCCGGGGCGTCCAAAAAGGGTGGCCATGAAGGCGGCCAAGGGACCTGTCATCTCCCGGAACTGGGTGAATACCAGTACCTTTTCCTGGCGAGAGGCAATTTCCTCGACGATTTCCCTGAGTCTCGCAAACTTGCCGCTGCGTTCCTCAGCGTACAGGCTGTCTCCCATGACCTGGCTGGGATGGTTGCAGATCTGCTTGAAACGCATTAGTGCCGAGAGTATCAGGCCCCGGCGCTTTATCCCCTCCTCCTTCTCCTTTAGCGCATCGCTTAGATCCTTTACGGCCTGGCTGTACAGTGCTGCCTGGGCCCTGGTCAGTCCGCACCAGGCGGTCATCTCGACCTTTTCCGGCAGGTCGTCGATGACCCTTTTGTCGGTCTTGAGACGGCGCAGTATGTAGGGCTGCACCAGTTTGCGCAGTGGTGCGTAGCTTTTGTGCTCTCCATCCTCCAGTGCCTTGATGAACCCCTTGAAGCGCGAGGCAGAGCCGAGCAGGCCGGGGCAGAGGAAATCAAAGAGCGACCAGAGATCGCCCAGCCGGTTTTCCACCGGTGTGCCGGTGAGGGCCAGTCGCGCCCGTCCCCGGAGCAACTTGACCGCCCTTGCCTGCCGTGTGCCAGGGTTTTTGATAGCCTGGGCCTCGTCCAGCACGATCAGGTTCCAGGTCTGTTTCTGCAGCCACTCCAGGCGCTGGAGCATTCCGTAGCTGGTGAGAACGACATCAAAGTGGGCAAGGGCGCTCATCGGGGCGCTGGAAATCCGGTCGAGTTCATTCCTTTCCAATTCGGATGGGTGCAGGGTGACTGTCCTGAGCGACGGGGCAAAACGATCCAGCTCGCTTCTCCAGTTTGACAAAAGCGAAGCGGGCAGCACCAGCAGGCTGGGATGGCTCTTCTCCTGGCCTGTCAGCTGCACGAGCAAAAGCGCGATGACCTGTATGGTCTTGCCCAGCCCCATGTCGTCGGCCAGACAGGCCCCCAGCCCCAATTCGCTCAGGAACCAAAGCCAATTCAGACCGGTCTGCTGATAAGGTCTGAGGGTTGCCTGCAAACGGTCGCCCGGTTCCGCCGCGGCCAGGCGGGCCGGGTCGCGCAGGCCTGCCAAGAGCTCTTGCAGCCAGTTACCCGCTTCCACGAACGCCCAGCCGCTTTCGTCATCCAAAGGCTCTTCGCCTCCGAGATCCCGCCTAGCGCCGGAGAGGAGGCGCATCCCCTCGACAAAGGAGAGTCCGCTCTCACCTGCTTCGGCCTCGACCCGCTGCCACTGTTCCAGCGCCTGGCGCAATTTTTCGCTATCAACCTCGACCCATTGGCCGCGCAGCATTGTCAACCCTTCACCAAAAGCGGTAAGGGCGGCGATCTCCTCAGCGGAAAGCGGTGCGCCGTCCAGGGTGAGCTGCACCCGGAAGTCCAAAAGCGCCCTGGCGCCCAGCCCGTCCCCCTTGTTATTTCCGATAGCGACCTTAACCCGCGGCCGTGGGCGGCGTTTTTTCCACCAGTCGGGGAGACGCACCAAAAGCCCGCTTGCCTCCAGATCGGGCACATCTTTCAGTAACAGATAGGCCTCTTCCGGAGTCCAAGCCAGGGGATGATAGATGTCGCCGCTTTCCACAAGATCCCGCACCCACCCGCACCGAGTGCTCGCCTGGTGGACCGGTTCTAGCAACCGGAGCAGCGCCTCGCTGTTGCGTGCTCCGGCATACTCGGTCAGCGCCTGGTTCAGGGGGAGATGTTGTGCCCGCGCGTTTTTACCCAGTCTTGGTATGTAGGAGGACATGAAGGCAAAGGGATATTCGGGATCCTTTCTGTTCTCCGCCAGGTGGAAACAGACCCGTCCCACCTGGCGCCAGAGCGGCGCATACTGCTGCAGGAATCCGGCCAGGCCTTCGCGGTTGTGGCCGATACATCCGGATACCCACCTGTCAAGATCGGTCCAGATGGAGACGAGTATCTCGGGGTTGGCGTATTCCGCTCCCGGCATGGGAGGTATATTCAGGGTGAGTCGAAAAAGATCTGCTGCATCCGGCGGTGGCAGTGGTTCAAGCTGTCGGGAGTCTGGCGGCATCTGGCAGAGCACGCTCAGATAGCGCCCACCGAATTCGCGCCAGTAGGTCCATGAAAGCGGCCAGCACGGGTCCGGTTTGCCTCCCGCCAGGGCGATAATTCCCTGGGCCTGTCCGGAGGCGAAGGCTGCGGTTATGGAATCGCTACGAGCTGGTTGGATTGTGGCGGCTGAATTCTGCTCGTAATCGGAGCCACCCGGAATCATCACCAGATGTCCAGCCGGGGTAAGGGAGAGGATATTCATAGTTTAAGGACCAAATATTTTTCCGGATTAACGGGATTACCTTTGCGAGACTTGTGCCCCCTTGCCATTATCGCTCAATATCTTATAGCATCTCGCATATTAAAAAGCCCCGGTTACCCGAGGCCTTTGAACCTTATGTCAGACAGCGACATACTTCTTTTCCTTTATGCGCGCCGCCTTTCCGCGAAGTTTCCGCAGAAAGTAGAGCTTGGCGCGGCGGACCTGACCGCGGGTTATCACCTCGATCGCTTCCACTGTCGGGGAATGGAGAGGGAAGCACCTTTCAACGCCGACACCGTTGGATATCTTGCGCACCGTGAATGACTCGCGCACTCCACCGTTCTGGCGGCCGATCACCACCCCCTGAAAAGCCTGAATACGGCTTTTGTCACCTTCCACGATCTTCACCTGGACCTTTACGGTATCTCCCGGTTTGAAAGGCGGGATATTTTTCTTCATCTGACCCAGTTCGATTCTGTCGATCTTGTTCATATCAATTTTTCCTCCCTTATAATTAGCCGAAGTCTTGTTATTTGTGTGCAAGGTTCAATGTCCAATGTTTTAAACCTCGAACATGCAACTTCGAACCAGTTTATCGTTCTCCCAAAAGCCGGTCCAGGATAATCGCAGCAGCGGCGCGCACCGACAGATGATTGTAATCACCCTCCCCTTTTATAGGTTCAAGGATAAAATCGGCCCGGTCGAACAGCTCTTCGGTCAATCCCCAGCCGGTGCCGAACAACAGGAGAACCGGTTGTTCCCTATCCTGTAACAGTTGCCTAAGCTGCGTGCAGGATATGTTATCCCGGTTGGCCTTTGCCCCGGTAACCACGATCTTTGCCGGCCTGTGATAGGTATTTTCAAGGTCTTTCAGGGCTGCGTCCAGATCAGGCGCAACCTGCAACAACTCAAGCGCCGCCCGGCGCTTGGGATTGTAGCTTGCCCCCCACCCATCCTGCCAGTGGCTTTTGATCCGTTCCGCCAAAATCCTTTGTTCGTCAATCGGCGTCACCACATAATATCGGAACAGGCCAAAGGTCTTGGCCAGTCGCGCGATGTCATGAAGGTCCAGGTTGGTTACAGCGGAAGCCACCACCCTGCGGTTTTTGTCATAGACCGGATAATGCAAAAGGGCGATGCTGACATGTGAGCCGGATGGTCGTGTGTTCGTCAATTTTCACGGCCCTTTGCCAGTTCCCGCAGAAACTTTTTATCTTTTTCTGTTAGCCGGGCAGTAGCTAAAAGATCGGGGCGCACCGCCAGGGTTCTTTGCAATGCCTGCCGTCTTCGCCACCAGGCGATCTCCTGATGGTTGCCGGACAACAGCACCTCCGGGACCTTGACTCCCCTGAATTCAGCTGGCCGGGTATAGTGGGGGTACTCTAGAAGTCCGTCGGAAAACGAGTCGGCTGCGGCTGAGTCGGCACTCCCAAGTACTCCGGGGATGAGGCGGGAGACAGCATCGACAATGACCATCGCCGCAAGCTCACCACCGGTCACAACAAAATCACCGAGGGAGATCTCATCATCTGCGAACAATTCCCTGACCCTCTCATCTACCCCTTCGTAATGCCCACAGATGATGAGGAGCCCCTCTTCCCGCGCCAAGTCGCAGGCTGTGGCCTGATCAAACGGTTTACCCCGGGGAGTGGTCAGTATTACCCGGCTTGTGGGGCGCTCTGCCTTGACCGCCTCAATGGTCGCAGCCAGAGGCTCAATCTTCATCACCATGCCGGCCCCCCCGCCATAGGGGTAGTCGTCCACTGTCTTGTGCCGGTCAGAAGCGAGATCACGGATATCGTGGAGGCGGATATCTATCAACCCTTCCTCTACGGCACGCTTGACGATGCTCTCACTAAAAGGGCCGTCGAACATGGCCGGAAACAGGGTCAGGATATCGAATTTCATAGATCCAACAGCCCTTCCGGGGGGCTGATCGTCATTTTTCCCTTATCCAGGTCAATATCCAGAACTACATCTTCCAGGGCTGGGATCAGGTATTCCCGCCCATCGTTTTTCACCACATAGACATCGTTACTGCCGGTGGCTATGATATCTGCAAGGCGACCAAGGAGTTCCCCTTCCAAAGTCATGACCGTGAGCCCTAAGAGATCGCACCAATAGAACTCCCCTTCAGTGAGTTCCGGCATCTGTGAGCGTGTTGCGTATAGCTCGCGTCCTACCAGATGCTGCACCTGATCGATGCTTCCATACCCCTTGAGTGCGACTAAAAGCTTCTTTCCGTGTACGGCGGATGCCGCCACCTCAAAGGTTTCCATTCTGCCATCCGGTCCTTTGAGCATCAGGGAGCTTAACGAGAGAATGGTCTCAAACTCACCAGAATAGACTGCAATCCGCAACTGCCCCTTAATCCCGTGGGTCGCAACTACCTTACCCAGCAGAATCGTTTCACTTCTTTTGGACATCACTCAACTATTTTCAGGACTGCTTTCTTGCTATCCTTGGTCGAAACTGCATTGAGCAAGGTCCGAATTGCCTTGGCAGTTCTGCCTTCCTTGCCGATTATCCGTCCCATATCCTCTTTTGCCACAGTCAGTTTGATTACGGTCGTATCTTCTTCCATTTCCTCGCTGGTCCTTACCTGGCTGGGGTCATCAACAAGCGCTTTAGCAATGGTTTCTACGAGCTGTTTCATGACGGTGTCCTCTGTGCGTGTAGAATATCCGGCGGACCGGGAAAAAGTAGAGAACTATGCAGCCTTGGCAACAAACTTTTCCCAGATGCCGGCCTTCTTCAGGATCTGCTTGACAGTTTCGGTAGGTTGGGCCCCATTTCCGAGCCAACCAAGGGTTTTCGCCTCTTCCAACTTTACTTTTGGCGGATTCTCGTTCGGATCATAAGTGCCAACATTTTCAATGAACCGACCATCCCTTTTGTTCCTTTCATCGGTAACGATAATCTGATAAAAGGGCTTCTTTTTTGCACCTGCGCGGGCAAGTCTGATTTTTACCGCCATCTTTTCCTCCTGGTGTAGTCACGGCCCTTAAGCCGTAAGGTATTAGTTCCGATTATCTATTATATCCCTTGTCAAACTAATTGTTGAATCGGCTGAGAGAAAAAGGTTAAAGGAAATTCTGTTATCTATTAGCCTTTCGCCTCAAAAAGGTGACATCCCTCTACCCATGCTTTTCATGAGCCCCTTGGGGCCTAGCTTCTGCAACTGCTTCATCATCTTTTGCGCTTCAGTGAAACGCTTCAGGAGCTGGTTGACTTCCTGGACTGTTGTTCCGCTCCCCTTGGCGATACGCAGCCTGCGGCTGCCGTTTATAATGTTATGGTTGGTCCGCTCAGCATTGGTCATGGAGTCGATGATCGCCTCGATCCGCTTCATTTCCTTTTCCGGGGGCTGAGCTCCATCCATCTGCTTCATCAGCTTACCCATGCCGGGGATCATCCCCACAAGTGATTCTATGGAGCCCATTTTTTTTAGCTGCTGGAGCTGGTTTTTGAAATCATTCAGGTCGAACTGGCTCTTCTTCATCTTCTGCTGGAGCCGTTCGGCCTCTTTGGCGTCAAATACCGAATGGGCCTTTTCCACCAGGGTCAGGACATCCCCCATACCGAGGATGCGCGATATCAGACGATCGGCATGGAACACATCAAGGGCGTCTAGCTTCTCGCCCAAGCCCACAAACTTGATCGGTTTGCCGGTTACCGCCTTGATCGAGAGGGCGGCTCCTCCCTTTGCGTCGCCGTCCAGCTTGGTCAGCACCACACCCGTAATGCCCAGCAGATCGTTAAAGCCGCCGGCGACATTGACCGCTTCCTGGCCGGTCATGGCGTCCGCCACGAACAGTATTTCCCGCGGCGACACTGTTTCTTTGATACGCACCAGTTCATTCATCAGGTATTCATCGATCTGATGACGGCCGGCAGTATCAAAAATGACCGTATCCAGTCCTGACAGCCCGGCATACTTCAATGCCTCCCGGCAGATTTCCACCGGGTCCTGATCGGCCCGGGTGGGATAAACTTCAATGGAAAGCTGCTTCCCTAGGATCTTCAACTGTTCGATGGCAGCTGGCCGATAAACGTCGGCGGGGACCATAAGCGGCCTTCTCCGCTCGCCCTTCAGATGCCGGGCTAGCTTGCCACAGGTGGTGGTCTTCCCGGAGCCTTGCAGACCGACCAGCATAATGGCTACCGGCGGCTTGGCGGCCAGGTCGAGGGAGTTGTCCTCCCCCCCGCCCATCAATACCACCAGCTCTTCATGGACGATCTTGATCACCTGCTGGCCCGGGGTGATGCTCTGCAGCACCTGTGAGCCGATTGCCCGCACCCTCACCTTTTCTATGAATTCCTTGACGACCTTGAAATTGACATCGGCCTCAAGGAGCACCAGACGCACTTCGCGCAGGGCTTCCTTGATGTTATCTTCGGTCATTACTCCCTGGCCGCGGAGTTTTTTAAAAATCAGATCAAGTTTATCGGAAAGATTCTCAAGCATGTAAACTCATGTGTTATTACAGTATGTTAGCAAATATTGCCGTCTAGTAGGAGAATACGCACAATTGTCCCGTTATAAAGATATTAAATTTAAATGACCGCTCCATATTTGTCAAGATAAAAAGGAATCGTAATTACTAAACAGCCTCGCCACTCATCATCCCCTATAACCGCACCACCAAACCTCCCTGGAGCATACTTTCGGCAATTGTGAACATATTGGTTATGGATCCGGCCCTAAGCTTTTCCCGGCGGTTGAAGAAGTCGAGGCAGACACCGCAGGAGAGTATTTCCACCCCCAGGTTGCCGAGTTTTCCCAGGGCTTCGATTATTTCCGACCCTTCAGTCGTAAGAAATATGCCGGTATTTACGAACAACATCCGGTCCGGGGTCGGGGTAACTTCGAGCAGGGTAGTGATAAAATTTTTCATGAGGAGCCGCCCCAACTCTTCAGGTCCATCACCTAGCCGGTCCGACCCGATCAACAAAACCCTCCCACCTCTTTTCTCTGCTTGCGGCGAGAGGGTTTCCTTTTTGCAGCCGGAGATAACCAGGGCATAGCCTCCCTCTGCCGTTGACTCTTCCACCTGGAAGCCACGGCTAGCGGCAAACCGAGCAACATTCTCCCGTGACGGTCCATCATCTAGGAGCACTTTCACGCTCTCACCTTTAGCCTCTTCCATCGCCTGCTTGACCGTCATGACCGGCATTGGGCAGGTCATGTTCCTGCAATCAATAATCTTCACACAACCTCCTCAAGGAGTGTCACTTGCCGGCACTTCGCATCTAACAAATTTATCACCATTTTTTATATAAATCTCTTCCGGCAACAGTCTCTCTTCCGCAAGCGAACCCTCCACTAGACTCCTGTCGGCCGCCCCATAGCGGAGAGCAAGGCCGCAGTCGGATTTTAGCGAACGGGGGGCCGGAATCAACAGAATGGGGAGACGCCGCTCTTTTAAAAGCTTTTCCGCCTGCATCACCCGATGAATGGAATTGAATATCGCCACATAATCGCCATCGTTTACCATCATTACCCCTTAGTAACTATCTGGAATGCTGAGTTTTGCGTCTCTGCGTCCCACGACTTTTTTGAATGGTAAGCGCATATTTTCAACATAATTAGCGCATTGACAAAAAATACTTAAATTAATATTATGCCTTAAGAGGTAACACGTGCACAACATTTTTGTTCTTCTGGGACTCATACTCTTCGCCATCATAATCAACCTTCCGCTCGGCTATCTGCGACAGAATTATGATAAATTCAGCTTCGGCTGGTATTTTTATGTACACATTTCCATCCCCTTTATCATTTACCTGCGGATTAAATCGGGCTATAGCTGGAAATTCATCCCTCTGACCCTGGGGGGTGCCGTGGCTGGGCAAATTTTGGGGGGAATGATCCATAAAAGAAGGAACGTGAATGGCCGACAAAAGAGAGAAAATGCCTAGACCTGCCGCAGTCGCCGAACTTCTGTCCGCCGTCTTTCACGGCACCCCGACGGAAAAGCGCCTGAAGGAAGGGAGCATCTGGCTGGTGTGGGACTCCGCCGTAGGTAAACAGATTGCAAGCAGGGCGAGGCCGGTGAGCTTCCGCGCCGGAACCCTGACGGTGACGGTTACCAGCGCTCCATGGATGCAACAGCTGACCTTCCTGAAAAAAGGGATCATGGATAAACTGAATGCCCTGTTAGGCGACGAACTGGTCCGTGATATTTACCTGAAAGCGGGGAATAACGAACCGGTCATCTCCCGGAAAACACCGCTGATACGTAACAAAAGGCAATTATCCACGGAAGAAAGACAGAAGATTGCCGAACAGACCGATTCGGTGGCTGATCCGGAACTGCGTAAAGCGCTCGAAAGGCTTCTTTCAAGACACCTTGAAATGGGTAAGTAAAAGTAAACTTATTCTATACATACAAACCATTTCTTAAAGTGCTTGAGTAATATTTTTAAACCTCGTATTCAAATTTTCTCTGCCGTTTGAGAATATTTTAGACCGCAGGCATCCCCCAGACACAGACCATTTCTGCACAGAGCCGCATGCTCTCCATTCTTGCCTCGATGCTACCGGGCGCCGAGCGTTACACCCATGTGCGAAGGCATGTTTTGGGGCGGACTGGGAATTTGGTAAAAATTGTACGCTAAGGCTTTTCGGTTGTCACTACCGATCCTCGCAGGTTGGGGGGGGGATGGGCACATAAATAGCCGGCTAACCCCGCCTGACGTCTCGCCCAGAACAGGGGCAACAGGCTCAACTGGCCAGCTTTATTGTCGCGGTAAATTCATCCCACGGCACGCAATATTGCCCCGCGGATTCTAGGGTCTTCACATCGCGGAAGACATTTTTATAATGGCGGTGCAGGTGGTTTGCCAGGGCATTGATGCTTACACAGCCAATCTTGTGCAACTCCTGTAAGAGTTGGAGACGCTTTGGTGTACAGTAACGGTAGAAGCTTTCCAGATCAGGAAAGGAAACCCGCTCAATGATCTTATCCGGAATGATTCCCTTGTCCAGTTTTTCAGCCTGGGCTATCAGGTCGTCTAAAAACTCCTCTTCCGTTTCGATCTTCACTTTGAAATCTCTCACCATTATATACCTCCTGCCTTGCGGGCCTGCCTGATGGTTTCGTAAAAATCCGGGGTCAGTTTCTTAAGCGATTCAAAGCAGTATGGTTCTTCCTGTTCGCCGAAATGCCGGTGATCTCCCTTACTCCTTTCGTTATCGTAACGAATGTAATCGAGACCACCCGCCTTCTGGTAGTTTTGTCGGTACTTAGAAGAATGGGATGGGCCGGTAAACGGGGAAAGCAAAAGCCATACGACAATTTGAACAAATGCGAGTGCATTCCCCCTGCTAGGCGATAGCCAGGAGGTGGGTCTAACGAGCGGTTTTTGTTTTAGGTTTTTCTTTGGTCCCTTGTTTCTCGATGTAGTTGTGGATCGTTTCAAGAGATACCGTTCCTACGCTGCCGACATAATAAGCCCGGTGCCAGAAATAGGGCTTCCAGTAAAATTTAGCTACATGGTCTCTAAAATGATTTCGGGTCTTTTTAGAAGTGGCTGACTTCAAGTTATTTACCAATTCCGAGATGTTCAATGCCGGGTGGATGCTGATTAAAAGATGGATGTGATCCTCTTCACCTCCAAATTCGTCGAGGCGACAATTCC
>Ga0326727_10004760_pt1 | contig 40001 bp, 41 predicted proteins | sample MB2enrmetagenome_FD_207643 | JGI IMG/M metagenome (GOLD analysis project Ga0326727, IMG submission 207643) | Lab enriched peat soil microbial communities from McLean, Ithaca, NY, United States - MB29MY | ecosystem: Environmental > Terrestrial > Soil > Wetlands > Peat | place: USA: New York...
CCACATTTTTTGGGAAATCACTTGATGTTTGGTGCCGAAGAAGGGACTCGAACCCCCACACCCTTGCGAGTACATGGACCTGAACCATGCGCGTCTGCCAATTCCGCCACTTCGGCACGGTGAAAGGAGGGCGCTGAACGTCACGCTGACCGCTGCGGTCTTACCTTTCCACTTGGCTTGCAAATGGATTGTAACACACCAATCCGGGTTGTCGAATCAACAGCTTTGCGGGGCGGCGGCCAGTCTCCGCTTCGTCTTGAGCCGGTGAGTACTTTCCTCGATTCTTTATAGGGCGGGGAATTTCATTCCGGAGAAGTGGGAAAATCTAAACCGAAGTTGACAATGGCAAGGAGTGACTTCTATGGAGATTCCATCCTGTGGTATGGTCGGCGTGGTGAGCCAGGCGCCCTTTCGGGGTTGAGTGGCGCGGCCCTTCCCAACCCGGCTGGGAAAGCGATGGAGTTCAAGTGTGTTGAGCCGCCATATACCCGTCCGAGATCACTGCCGGGGCGAGCGGGATTGCTCAGGCGAATTTTTCCTTGCGAACTTTTTGCGAAAGCATCGAGTGGCGGACTATAGTCTTGCTAATCGATTGCTGGCGGTGCGATTCTTTTCCCCCACCGCCCTGAGGGGCCAAGGGGAGAACAAGAGCGCAAGTGGGTCTGCCGAGGTTTTCACTGCCGCGCACGACGATCGCGTTCGAAGAAATGCAGAGGAACCTGTATGTCTGAACCTAATTCCGACGCCACGCCCAAAATAGCCCTGGCCGTCAGCAAGGAACTTCGGACTCTTGCACACGACCTCAGCAATTCTATTGAAACCATCATGCAGGCTACCTATCTGCTCAACCAGGCCGATTTTGACGATGCCAGCAAGAAGTGGCTCAAACTCATCGATGACGCCGCTCGCGATGCGGCGAACATCAATCGCCGACTCCGCGAAGTATTGCGCGCGAACAGCCCGGACTTGTAAGCAGCATTTCCTTCGCCCGGCTGCACGACTGCCCTCAGCGCAATCGTCCGGCAAGCCCGCGAAATTGCTTCCGCCATCCTCTGGAGGTAAACTCGGGGGCGCGTTGCAGGAGACTCTTCCATGTCCTTAGCTATTTTTGAAAATCTCCGGTACGAAAAGAAAGACCAGGTCGCACTCATCACGATCTCCCGTCCCAAACTGCTGAACGCACTAAACGCGCCCACCATGCAGGAACTCAACCGGGCCTTGCAAGCCGTGCGCGATGACGATGACGTGCGAGTCGCCATCCTTACCGGGGAAGGTGAGAAAGCCTTTGTCGCCGGTGCAGATATCAACGAGTTCACCTCCCTTGGCGCAGGCGCGGCCGAAGCCCTTTCGTTGCGCGGCCAAGCCGTTTTCTCGCTCGTCGAAAACTGCGGCAAGCCGGTCATCGCCGCCGTCAACGGTTTTGCTCTCGGCGGCGGTTGCGAACTCGCCCTTGCTTGCACATTCCGCATCGCCTCGGAGAACGCCCGCTTTGGCCAGCCTGAAACCAAGCTCGGAATCATCCCCGGTTATGGTGGATCGCAGCGTCTGCCGCGCCTGATCGGCAAGGGCCGTGCCCTGCAAATCATCCTCACCGGCGACATGATCAAGGCCGATGAAGCCCTCCGCATCGGACTGGTCAATGAGGTGGTAGCCTTCGCCGAGTTGCTCCCCCGTGCCGAAGCCCTCGCGCGCAAGATCATCGCCAACGGGCCGCTTTCCACCCGCTACTGCCTCAACGCCGTCAACCAGGGATCTGACATGACGCTGGCCGAGGGACTTGCCCATGAGGCGGCGCTCTTTGGCCTCTGCTTCTCCACGGCCGACAAGAACGAGGGTACCAGCGCCTTCCTCGAGAAGCGCGCTCCGAAGTTCAAGGGCGTCTGATGGATCAGCGCCGCGTCTGCTCCCCAAGGGCTCCGGCCAGACGGTTCCGCATTGCTGTTTTTCTTGCGCTCCGGCCGCCACGCCAGGAACCATTCCGCCGGGCTCATATTCCGGGCCGCTTCACGGTTCATGCGACTTCGGCACCACTCCACCCCGTACCTGTGGTACAAAAGAGGATGTGATCCGCTCATTTCATCGCCTCATGCTCCCTGCCTCGGACGAAGACTTCCGTTCGCTCGATGATTTTTTCTCCGCGCTCGGCTTCGCCCCCGGTGAACAATGGACTGGCCGCCGTTCCAAAGGCCGCAAGTTTGAAGCCTTCGAGTCCGGCGTCGAACTCGCCATGGGTCAGGACATGCCCTCCGCTGACCTGGTCGTCGAGGTCGATAACGCCGACATTGTCGCCGAGACAGCCCGCGCCAAGGGTTTCACCTTTACCACCGAGATCGCCGATTGTGACTGGGGAGCGCGGCTGTTCGTCCTCCAGATTCCCGCCGGATTCGGCAATCTCGCCGTCTTCAGCTACAACAACAACTGGCGCCAGCCTACCAGGGAATCGCAACTGGACTCGACTGGAATGAAGTTCGCGGTTGTCGTATCGCGCTTCAACGCATTCATCACCGAACGTCTTCTCACTGGAGCCACCGATGCGCTACGCCGTACGGGAGCGCTGGCTTCAGACATTGAAATCGTCCGCGTCGCCGGCGCGTTTGAAATCCCCGCCGCCGCCAAAATGCTCGCCGAAACCGGCAAATATAATGCCCTAGTCGCCATCGGCTGTCTGTTGCGTGGGGAAACCGCTCACTATGACGTCCTGGTCAATGAAGTCACCCGCGGCATCGGAGAGCTGACGCTGTCGACCGGCGTTCCCATCGGTTTCGGCGTGCTGACCTGCGAAACCCTGGAACAGGCCATCGACCGCGCCGGTTTGAAGATGGGCAATAAAGGGTTTGAAGCAGCTCTGGCGGCATTGGAACTCGCCGTACTCAAACGCACGCTCCAACCGTAGCAGCAATCAGAAGGAATCATGGGCACTCGACGCAAATCACGCGAACTGGCGCTGCAGATGTTGTTCCAGGCCGACATGGGAAAACAGTCGGTCGAGCACGTCGAGAAAACCTTCTGGGCAGAACGTCGCGACTTGGAAGATAGCGTCCGAAACTTTGCCGATGACATCTTCCGCGTCGCCATGGAACGCTACGACGAGATCGGCCAGCTCCTCGAAGGCCACACGGAACACTGGCGCCTCGAGCGCATGGCAGCCGTCGATCGCAACATCCTGCGCGCCGGAGTCGCCGAATTCCTCGGCTTCCCCAAAACCCCGCGCCCGGTCATCATCAACGAGGCACTCGAGATCGCTCGCCGATTCTCCACTCCCGAATCCGTTCAGTTCATCAACGGTGTTCTGGACTCGGTCGCCCGCAAGCTCGAACCGCAGCCCGTAACAACGCAAAAGAAATAGCTCTCTCCGTAAACCTTGCCATTGGCGCAATCTTTCTTGCAATGAAGTCCGGCCACCGCAATGCAGAGGTCGGTTTTTCCCCGTCGTTGCCGGCTCTCTTGACGAAGCCAACGCCAGCCACAAAAATCCCGGGAAGCTTGCCGCTTCCCGGGTACGATGCTACGGACTCCGGTGCTCGCCCTGGGTCTGTGCCCGGCGCGGTTCAGGACAGGAAGAACTCCTTGGTGATCTCGACGTACTTGTCCGCCGGAAGCTGCTTGCTGATCTCGCCGTGCGCCTTGCCGCCGTCCTGCGCCAAGGCTGGGCTGCCGGTCAGGTTCCCCGAACTTGCCGGAAGATAGGCAGCCAGTTTGCGGGCGCTGTCGGCAATCAGGTTGCGAGCCATCGTGCCGCTCAGCAGGTTGCGGTAGTTCGTCTTGGCGTCCGGGCTCTCCACGGTCATCAGCCAGCTATTGCCGTACGGATCCGCCGTCAGAGTCTCGGGATGGCGAACCACTTCGTCGTTGATGTCGTTGACCGTGCCCTCGATCGGCGAAACCATCTCCACCAGCTGGCCGTTGACCCGGAAGCTCCACACCTTTTGTCCCTGGCGGATCCACTGCCCGCGCTGCGGCAGGTTGACCTCCTCCGCCTCGCCGATCAGCTTGGCGGCAAAGTCGTCAATGCCGGCGCGAACCAGGTTCGGGCTTTCGCCCAGCGCCCAGGCATGGCCCTGATGGAAGCGAAGGTGGGCGGGAATCTCAAAGCCGGCCACGACGGCCTGGGCCTTGTGTACTCCAGCGGAGGCGTAAGGCGCGGTCTGCAGAACGTACTCTGGGGCAGGCTTGTTGGTGAAGCGCTCGGCGATCAGGAAGAAGACGAAGAGTGCGAGAACCAGAATGACTGTCATTGCCTTAACCTCCGCCCCTTTTCATTGGGGCCGCAGTTCAGATTTTCGCGGTTTGCGCTTTTCTTTTGGCTTGCCGCGTACGCACACTCTTAATGCACTCCACTGGCCGATGGCGAACCAGAAAGCTATGCTGCTGAAACCAAGATGGTTAGCTCGACATGCTAGGCCAATGTGGAAATTTGTCACACTGGCATCTGTTGTGAATCGCAACGTACCCATCGCTGGTGCAGGCCTTGATCTGAACCTGTTATCTCGTGGAATCAGCAGCTTAGGAAGGTGAAAAGGAAATAGGATGCAATTCACTACACCGTTGTGCTTCGCATCGCCCGCATAAGAGTTTTCCACAGGAGGCAGAACAAACTGCTCCATATCCAGTCATCACTACGAGGACAGTGAAACTAACCGGGTGATATAGATGTCGCCCCAACCTGGCCCACCATGCCCGGCTGGTCAGACACTTTGCTGTTTAAGTTTTTCCGCCACAATCTTTTCGGCGCGCGAGATGACTTCCTCGATGGTCAGCGTGCTGGAGTCGATGTGGACTGCATCGGCCGCAGCCTTCAGCGGGGCGATGGCCCGGGTCGTGTCCCGACGATCCCGATCGCGCAATTCCTGCTTCAGCCCCTCGGCGCGCGCTGGATCGTTCTGTGCATTGGACTGCGCGACCCTACGGCCTTCGCGAACTTCCGAATCAGCGTCAAGGAATATCTTGACCTCGGCTTGCGGGAAGACCACCGTGCCGATATCCCGGCCTTCCATGATGACTCCTCCGCCGCTTCCCAATTCGCGCTGCCGCCGGACCATCCATTCACGAACTTCCGGGTGGATGGAGACGCGGGAAGCGGCTTCAGTCACATCAGGTTCGCGGATCCTGGCCGAGACATCGTGTCCATCCAGCAGGACGCGGTTGCCCCCCGGCGTGGGCTGCAACTCGATGGTGGACTGCTGCGCCAGGGCGACGAGCGCCGCACCGTCACCCACCTCAACCCCGGCTTCAATGGACTTCAACCCGAGAGCGCGGTACATTGCACCGGATTCCAAGTTGATATAGCCCAGTGTCCTGGCCAGCCGGGAGGCGATCGTGCTCTTCCCGGCTCCAGCCGGTCCGTCAATTGCAATCACAAGTTTCTTGGTGGCTTCGTTCATTGTTTCCCGGAATCCGGTGGAGTTGCCACGTTGGCCGGGTCCGGCACGGGGGTGTCCGCCGGGTTGCCTGTGGCCCGCGCCGGCTGCGGTGGATTTACACGCCGTGGCCGCCGGGCGATCGGCTGGCCCGGACGAACCAGCTTCCGCGGACTGGCCATCGTGGGTTTAGGCGGTGGAATGTGCAGCATCGAGCGCGTGCCAACGTGGGTAAACTGGAACTCACGCGCCGCCAGGAGCGCATTGATGGCCTCCCGCACGCGGCCACGTCCGATGAAGGTGCTGAAGAACTCTTCCACCTCCAACTGCTCAGCCGCAACTACACACTCCATGTACTTGGAGACCAGTGCGGTCAACGCCTCGGCGATCGACATGTTCATACCTTCGCGCACTTCGTCCGCACACCAACGTAGCAGCACGTCCCAATAAGCGCCCTGCTCGGCGCGATAATCTACCCGGGTGATGCGCAGCTTCAGCGAAAGTTCCGCCAAGGCGCGATCAATCGCGGACTCTGACGGTTCTCCGCCCAGCAGTTCGCGCATCCGGTTCTTGGTAATGGGGCCGTCTCGCTGAATGACCTGAAACACGTGCGCCGCCAGCGGCGAGTACTCCGAGCGGTTGCCGGTCTTGATCGCCGCCCGTGGATTGCGGTCGCCCACCAGCCCATAAAAGTACGGGAACACCGAGGCGGAGACCAGAAAATCCGTGTCTCCGAACAGGGGCGCCTCGAAAGCAAACTTCTGCCGCAAGGTGCGCACCATCACTTCAGTGGCTTCCTTGGCGCGGGGATCGGCAAAGGCGTGCTGCCATGTGGGCAGGTTGTCATGGGAACCCGTCCAGGCTCCAATAAAGGTCGGCACCAGCACCGCCGGACGCAGCGGATACATCAGGCAGAAGCCCACGCTCTCGATAAATTCGCGCGCATCGTCCTGGGTACGGATTGGCCGGCCGTTGGTGCGCCATTTTTCGTCGCGTAGCTCCTGCAATTCCTGTTCTGTCATTGCTCCCTGCCGATGAACTGCAACCGCGCACACCCGGCAACCGGGACGCGCGAATCGCTCAAACTCGCTTAAAAGCCTTCTGAATGTCCTTTACAGAATACCGCAGCACCACCGGTCTGCCATGGGGACAGCTCATGGGGTACTTCGTTTTCGCCAGTTCCGCCAGCAACCACTCCATTTTTGCCCTCTCCAGCGGCATATTCACCTTGATTGCCGCATGGCAGGCAATGGAAGCGGCGATGCGGCGACGAATCTTTTCCAGATTTAGTGCCTGCTCCTCGTGCTCAAATTGTTCCAGCAACTCCTGTAACAATCCCGCCACCTCGTCGCTGGTCACTCCCGCGGGAGCACTTTGAATGGCAATCGTGCGGATGCCGAATGGCTCCGCCTCAAAGCCGTTGCGTTCGAGCTCCCCGGCGATCTCCGTAAAGATCGCCTGCTGAGCCGGCCTCAGTTCCACGATGATCGGCATCAGCAGGCGCTGCGTCTCCACCTGCAGGCGGCCGCGCTCTTCCAGAATTTTCTCAAACAGAACCCGCTCGTGCGCCACATGCTGGTCGATGATCCAGAGCCCCTGCGGATTGATTGCGACAATGAACGAGTCGCGAATCTGTCCCACTGGTTGCAGCGTTTCCAGCATTCGCAAATCCATGGCGTCGTCGATGCCATCCAGGGGCAGAGCGCACCGCGATCTGGTCTCCGGCACGGCTTCCGGGCTTTCGTATGGCGCTCCGCACACCACTCCGCCCGGAACCGTAAGTTCACCCGTGGTCTCACCTCCAAAACCCTGCGGCGCAATGCGCACGGCGCTGGCGGCGGCATTGCCCTCCACGCTCATGGAGCCATCAAACGGCAGCGCCTCATTGCGCGGCGCAAGCGGCCGGTCAATCAGCGCGAAGACCCCGGGCTCGCCTGCTTCCGTGGCGCGTTCCTCCGGCCCTCGAGTCACTGCCAGGGAGGTATCAGTCGCACTGCCGGACAGCGGCGGCGTCAGTGCAACCCGGGCCGAGGGCGCACTATGGATCTCGTTGGCAAAGGCTGGAGCAGGGCGTGCCGCCATCAGCGCCGACCGCACCGCGTCGCGAACAAAGTCATGCACAAAGCTTTGTTGACGGAAGCGGACCTCGGTCTTCGAGGGATGCACGTTGACATCGACCTCCGCGCAGGGCATTTCCAGAAACAGCAGCACCACCGGGTACACCGTCGGCGGAAGAATGTTGCGGTATCCCTCCAGGATGGCATGCATCACAACCTTGTCGCGAATCAGCCGTCCGTTTACGAAGATGAAAATCGAGTTGCGATTCAGCTTCTGTATTTCCGGCTTGCTGGTAAAACCGTGAATCCGGAGTTCGCCCGGGGTGGGCGACTCGTACTCCGGCGCGCGGCGCCAGGGCGGCGGCTCGGGCAACCCGGCCCGCTCCAGCGCCATTTGCGCTGCCAGCGGAATCAACTCATCGAGCGTTTCTTTACCAAACACCTGGTAGATGCGTTCGGAGTGGCTGGCAACCGGCGGAGCAACCAGAATTGCGTTGCTGCTGGAGTGCAACTCCCAGTGCATCTCCGGATGGGCAAGCGCGTAATGCGTTACCAGCGAGGCAACGTGCGACAGTTCGGTGGATTCTGCCTTTAGAAATTTTTTGCGGGCCGGCATGTTGAAGAACAAGTCGCGAACCTGGATCGAGGTTCCCGCCGGTAATCCTGCCTCCTCGACGCTCAGAATGCGGCCGCCCGCGATTTCAATCACGGTGCCGCCGGCTTCGCTGGCCTCGCGCGTCTCCAGCCGTAACCGGCTCACCGAGGCAATCGAGGGCAGAGCCTCGCCCCGGAAGCCGAGGGTTGCAATCGAGAGCAGGTCTTCGTCGTTCTTCAGCTTGCTGGTGGCGTGGCGCTCGAAAGCCAGCAGTGCATCGTCGCGCACCATGCCGCTGCCGTTGTCGGTTACCTGGATCAGCTTGCGTCCCCCGGCCTCAACATCAACTTGGACACGCGTCGCCCCGGCGTCCAGAGAGTTCTCGATCAGTTCCTTGACCACCGATGCCGGACGCTCGACCACTTCGCCAGCGGCGATTTTATTCGCGACAGTTTCGGAAAGGACGTGAATGCGGCCCATGAGGAAGCTCCGCCCAGGCTCGCGGCAGTACCGAAGTAACCGTACTCCAAAAGCAGGCGCCTAAGTAAGGCTATCACGAGCTGCAGCAGCGGATTTAGCGGCGCAGTGCGCGCGAGGTCATCCGTACAACAGTGCGGTTTTCCGCCGCCGGCTCCGCCGGGACATCTTCTGGCGACGCTTTTCGTAATGACACGTGCGCCAAACGGTGTTGTAATCAGCCCGTCCTCTTGGCGCAAAATTCTGTTGTACCTATCGCGCGGATTGCACGCCGATACCTGCGCGATGCCCGCATTGGACCGGTAATCATGCCCAACAATCATCTTGGCCTGCACATTGCACCCTTCGTTCTCTTTCTTTCATCCTTCGCGATCGCACAAAGTTCGCTCACCGGCGCCATTGGAGGCTCGGCAAAGGATGCCCATCATGACGCCCTCGCCGGTGCGCAAGTCATCCTGCTGAATGCCGCAACGGGCAAGCACTTTGAAACCCTGACAGGCCCCGATGGCGCCTTCCGAATTGTCGAACTCGACCCCGGCGACTACTCGCTGAAAGCCTCGAGCAGCGGCTTCGCCGATTTCCAGATGCTCCGCGTCACCCTGGAGGTCGGACGTACAACCGAAGTCGAGATCGTATTCGCCGTGGCCGGTGGCCGTGAGGTCGTCGAGGTGCGCGACGAAGCTCCGGCAGCCAATACCACGCGGCCGGATTTCGCCACCAACATCAACGAGGCCGCCATCACAAACCTCCCCATCAACACCCGCCGCTGGTCGAATTTCGCCCTGCTCACTCCTGGCGCCAATCTCGATGGAAACTACGGCCTCATCAGCTTTCGCGGCATCAGCGGGCTGTTGAACAACAGCACCGTCGATGGCGTCGACAACAACCAGGCTTTCTTCAGCGAAGAGCGCGGCCGCACCCGCATCAGCTATGTCATCAGCCAGGCATCCGTGCAGGAGTTCCAGGTCAACACTGCCAATTTTTCCGCCGAATACGGCCGCTCGGCCGGAGCGGTCGTCAACGCCGTCACCCGAAGCGGCGGAAACCGCGTGCACGGCCAGGCCTTCTACCTCCTGCGTGACAACGCGCTAGGAGCGGACAATCCCTTCACCGTGACTCCCGTACAGCCGGACCCGCAGAACCCCAGCGAATGGACCAGCGTCCACATAAAACCCGCCGATCGCCGTCAACAATTCGGCGCGGCAATCGGCGGCCCCATCGTCAGGAACAAGCTCTTCTACTTCTTCACGGTCGATGCGCAGCGCCGCAACGACCCAGCCGTGGCCGCCGCCGCCGAGCCGAACAACCTGTTTGCCCCGCCCTGCGTCAGTGCGGCGCACTACGCCACCATGAGCGCGAGCAATCAGGCCCAAGTGCAGTCCTGCCTGTCCTACGACGAGCTCTACACCCTGACGCGCAACGTGATGCCACTTTACAGTACGGACGCCGCTGCCATCGCAACCTTCCAGGCCGGTCTCGGCTATATTGCAAGTTTGCTTGGGCCCGTTCCCCGCAGCGTCGATCACCAGATCCTCTTTTCCAAGATTGACTACCTCCTCAACCCGCACAATTCGTTCGCCCTCAGCTATAACCGCATGCGCTGGAGTTCGCCCGGCGGCGCACAGACCGACGCCGTCGCCGAGTATGGCATTGACAGCTTCGGGTTCGACGGCGTCAAGGTGGATACGTTGACCGCTCGCCTCGTCTCCCTGCTCGGCAGCCACGCAATAAACGAGTTGCGCTACTCATGGAGCCGGGACTTCCAGTACCAGGTTCCACACTTAGCCGCCAATGGCGAGCCATCCGGCCCCGGCGGCCTGTCTCCCGCAATCTCGCTGCTTGACGATTCCAGCGGCTTCCTCTTTGGCACGCCCACCACCCTGCCGCGACGCGCCCTCCCCGATGAGTATCGCAATCAGTTCGCCGACACCCTGAATTGGACGGCCCGACGGCATCTGCTCAAATTCGGCTTTGACGCCAACTTCGTTCACGACGAGATGAACAACCTCTACGCCGCCGCCGGCAGTTACAACTACAGCCGTCGCGACAACTTCATCGCCGACCTCTGCCAGTGGCAGGGGAGCACGATTGCCGCCAACTGCCCCTTGCTGGACGGCATCTATGGCACCGAGTACCGCGGGTATGACCACTATACTCAGGGCTTTGGCGATCCAGCCTTGGTCTTCCATACCTTTGACGGAGCTTTCTTCGCGCAGGACGATTGGCACATCCTTCCACGGCTTACGCTGAATTTTGGAATTCGTTATGAATTCGAACTGATGCCCCATCCCCAGATGCCCAACCCGTTGCTGGCATCAACCGGGTCGTTTCACAACGACATGAATAACGTCGGCCCGCGCATGGGCTTCGCCTGGGATGTCACCGGTGACGGCAAGACCGCATTGCGCGGAGGTTACGGCATCTACTACGGGCGCATCAGTAACTCCACCATCTCTTCGGCCCTTAACAACACTGGCACCCAGGCTGCCCAGCGCAGCTACGGTTTTGAAGCTTGCTACCTTTACGCCACCAATTGCCTGGAGGGGCCGATCTTCCCGGCCTTAGCCGCCACCGATCCCTACAGCGCGACCGCGGGCGGCAACGTCGCCGTGTTTGCACAACACATGCAGGTGCCCCAAATCCACCAGGCCGACCTCATCCTTGAACACCAGGTCGCACGCAATACCGTCATCTCGGCATCCTACCTGCTTGGACTGGGTCGCGAACTGCCAAATTTCATCGACATCAACCTCGATCCCAACAGCCGGGTCAACGTCACCTACACGTTTACCTCTGACTATTACAACAACGGCGCGACCGGACCATACCTCGGGCACACATTAACCGTCCCGGTCTACACCGCCCGGCTCAACCCCAACTTCGAAACGATCACCGAGATTCGCTCCAATGTGAATTCCTCTTACAACGCGATGGTCCTGCAATTCAAGCGCAGCGCCGGGGAAGGACTGGGCTTCCACATCAATTACACCTGGTCCCACGCCTTGGACAGCGGCCAGAATTCAACCACTTTTACCACCTACAACAACACTCTCAGCCCCGTCCCCTTCACCTACCTGTTCGATGGCGTCAGCCACACCGTGGCCCATCCCGATTACGGCACTTCCAACTACGACGTCCGTCAGCGCCTCGCTGCCAGTTTGCACTGGTCCCCGCGCCCGTTTAAGCAGTCACGCGGCATTTTGCGCGCCGCGCTCGATCATTGGATCATCGCACCAATCGTGCAGGCCTCAACCGGCAAGCCCTATAGCGATCACGTCAGTGGCAATGCCAGTGGCAATGCGACGGCTGTCATCGGAGGACATCCCCAAACCCTCTACACCTGCGCCGGATGCGATGGATTCATGGGAACCGGCGGAGAGTATCGGTTGCCATTCCTTGGGCGCAACAGCTTCCGCTACAACAACCTGTACAACGTCGATCTGCGCCTGGCTCGCCGCGTCTCGTTCGGCGAAGGTAAACGCCTGGAGTTTTTGGCCGAGGCGTTCAATCTTTTCAATCACCAGATCATCACCAATCGCACGGACACCTTCTATCGCGTCTACAATTCCACTCTCGAATACGACTCCGATTTCGGCACGCCGACCGCCGCCTCCAACACCATCTACAGTCAGCGCGAGATCCAATTGGGCACGCGCTTCTTCTTCTAAGCCTCCGGCCAGCCGGGGCGGGCAGCGCCATCTGCGCTGCCCGCATTTTGCTGCACAGCTATGAGTAAGAAACGCTCAACTTTGGCAAAAGGTCACGGCAAACCGTGATTCGGGTCACTGCACAAAGGACGGGACGCGTAGCTAATGCTTAGTTGAAATCGTCTGGCGCCTAAGCCAAGGGTAACCGCTGGCAGCGGCGAACGCGGAATGAACTGGAGAAGCGTACTGACGCAGTCGGACTGCACTAACTGTAAGTGACGTTCACTCGGGAAGGAGGTTCTCGATGAACAGGAAAATGTTTTTTTTGGTGTCTCTGATTCTGATTTTCTGCGTTCCAACCCTCTCTCAAACTGGTTCCAAGAAGAAACGACCGCTTCCCTACGAGTACGGCCAAGTCGTCATCAATAACTTCTCCGACCGGGCAGGCATGGATCCCGTCGTCTTCCAGCATTGGATTCACCGCTCCATGTTCACCTGCCGGGTCTGCCACGTCGATGTTGGTTTTGGCATGAAGGCCGGAGCTACCGGCATCAAGGCCATTGACAACGAACGCGGCTACTATTGCGGCGCTTGCCATAACGGCAAGAAGGTCGTCGATGGGAAAACCGTCTTCCAAGCCTGCTCGACAAATGCAACGTCCGAAGATCAGAAGCGATGCGACCGCTGCCACTCCCTGAACAAGAAAAATGTCGCTAGTGATTTCGACTTCTTCAAGTTCAGCGCGCCGCTTCCGAAGGAACGCTTTGGCAATGGCATCGATTGGGAAAAGTCCGAGATATTGGGATTCATCGCTCCTTCCAAGTACCTGGACGTTGGCTCCACGATGAATAAGAACCTTGCCTTGCAGAAGGATTTCTCCCTCAACCCCAAGGTTGAAGGGATGCCTGAGATCATCTTCTCCCACAAGAAACATACCGTTTGGAACGGTTGCGAGCTCTGCCATCCGGATATCTTCATGGGCGTGAAAAAGGGCGCCACAAAGTACAGCATGTTAGATATCTCCGAGGGGAGGTCCTGCGGCGCCTGCCATACCACGGTTGCGTTTCCTATTGCCGACTGCCAACGCTGCCATTCCAAACCGGTACAACCCTGAGCAGAGGCGTCTATGTCCAAGACCAGGTTTATCGCGACCCTGTTTTTCATGGGGCTCACCGCCCAGTTCGGCGTGCGTGCCAGCGACGAGCCCATCGGGGCAGCTCCGCAGACGGCCCAGGTGCAGCAGTCCTGGCAGAGGGAGTTCGAAGACGTCTGCTCCAGGACCCAGGACGCAATGACATTCTCGCAGGCGGAACTCACAGCTCTGATTCAACGCTGTGACGCTCTGCAAGGGAAAATTGACAAGCTCGACGACACGCAGAAAAAGGTCTACATGGGACGACTGCGAATGTGCCGAGGCCTTTATGCCTATGTGCTCGAATCGAAAAGGAACGAGAAGAAATAGGCGTGGGCCTTTTCTGCTCGCGCTTATTCTCGGAGTCTTGTTCCTGGCGAACAACGCGTGGGCGCAAATCTATTTACCAGGTCCCCCACCGGAACAACCCTCCGACTATGGCAAGGTGATCCTCGACAGCTACTCTCCTGCTGCTGGGATGCATGCGGTCGAGTTTGACCATTGGCAGCACCGCGCCCGCTTCACCTGCCGCCTCTGTCATGTCGATATCGGCTTTGCCATGGAGGCCAAGGCCACCGGAATCCAGGCCGCCACCATTCGCCAGGGCTTCCATTGCGGCGCCTGCCACGATGGCAAGAGGACGTTCGCAGGTAAGACCATCTTCGCCGCCTGCTCGGATGACAGACATGATCAACGCTGCGTCCGCTGCCATTCCGTGGGAGTTCCGAACGCACGGAAAGAAGAGTACCGGACCTTTACCGCGAAACTCCCCAAGGCATTCTACGGCGTGGATTGGGAGGGGGCGGAAAAAAGCGGACTTATCAAACCCGTTGATTTTCTGGAAGGCGTCTCCGTGCGGCGGCCTCCGATGCAGAGCAGGGAAGATTTTTCCATCAAGGCAGGCTACTCCTGGGTCAACCCGATTGTTTTCTCACACGAGAAACATTCCATCTGGAACGGCTGCGAACTCTGCCATCCTGAGATTTTCCCAACTGCCAAGCGAGGCACCGGGCGCTACTCGATGTTTGCCAACATCGAAGGCCGATTCTGCGGCGCCTGCCATGGGAAGGTTGCCTTCCCGCTCAATAATTGCAGGTTCTGTCACCCACGCGCACCCACCTGGGTCGCTCAATAGATCTGCGTGGAACGTTTCCCTGCCGTGCGAGAACCCAGCGCAGCAAGCAACTCGAAGGCAGCAGGGGACCGAAGCGGGTCCACGTTTGCCACTTTCCCCGCCGGCTTCCACACGTGCGCTCGCCTGCTTGCGGAGTTTCCCGCATGGCTGATTTCATCTTGCCGCCGCTCACAATAAACTTCATTCCTTCGCGCTGTTTGTGTTCCAATGCAGCGCAAGGAGAAAAAATGCGCAAACTATTCTTCTGCACCCTTCCGCTTGTTCTTTCCGGATCGCTCGTTGTCGCGCAGCCTGCGCCGTCAACCGCTCTAGCGGCGGCGCCTCCGGTCGCGCTTCCCGCTCCGGCGCGCAGCGGCGGCATGGCGCTTAACGACGCACTGGCACACCGCCGCTCCGTCCGGTCCTTCCAGCCGGTCAGGCTCACACTGCAGGAGGTTTCGCAGCTCTTGTGGGCGGCGCAGGGCGTTACCGACGACAAGGGCCATCGCACCGCGCCATCGGCTCATGCTCAGTACTTTCTCCATCTCTACCTGGCACAGCCGGAAGGCTTCTACGAATACCTGCCCACTGCCCACGCTCTGCGAAAGCTTTCAGATAAGGATCTACGCGCCGCACTCTCCTCGCAGCCAACCGTGCAGGCCGCCCCGGCCGTCTTTCTCATTGCCGGCGAGTACGACCGGGCCACCAAATTAGCCGATCGCGAGACCGCCCTTCGCCTCGTCAATCTCGAAGCCGGACACACCGCCCAGAATCTGCTGCTGGAAGCCACCGCCCTCGATCTTGGAGCCGTTCCCGTCGGCGGCATCGACGCAAATCAGACCGCGCGGGCCGCATCGCTTCCCGCTACCATCACTCCCATCTACCTCGTACCCGTCGGCCACCCAAAATAACGGGGCTCTGGCTGCAAGGCTTGTTTCGTTTTGGCCGGGAGATTCAGAGGAGGTAATCACCATCTGGGGAAGGGCGCGGACCAATCCCCGGCGCTCACCCTGACATGGCGCTCGACATGACGTAGCACGGCGTCCACCTCGCGCCAGATATCGCCCTCGCCGGTAACGACGATGTCGGCGTGCGCTCGCGAGGGGTAAACGTGCTGCCGGGCCATCGGAACAACCGTGTTCCGGTACTGTTCCAGCACACTTTCGCGGCTTCGTCCCCGCTCGCGCATGTCGCGCTCGATGCGTCTCTCCAGGCAAATCTCTTCGCCAAGATCGACATAGACTTTTGTCCCCAGCAGCGCACGCAAACCCTCCCAGTAGAGTGCAAACAGTCCCTCTACGACCACAAAGGACTTTGGCGAAACCGCAAGAGTTTCCCGCGTGCGGGTGTGCGTGGTGAAGTCGTAAACCGGGCGCGCGACGGGTTCGCCGCCGTGCAGTTGGCGCACCTGGCGCAGGAGCAGTTCCGAATCCAGCGCCTCGGGCACGTCGAAGTTATAATGGGTTCGCTCTACCGGGCTCAGATGGTCCAGTTCGCGATAGTAGGAGTCCAGATTCAGCAATGTCGCGTCGAGTTTCCCTGCAACACGCTCGGCGAGATAGCTCTTGCCGGCGCAGGAAGGCCCGGCAACGCCGATCAGATATGGCTTCATGATTTCGCAATTCTACAAGGAAATACGCGGCTGCCAGGAGTCCGTTCCATTACTTTCCTGCGGCCGCAACCCTGGGAAGAATTGCGGTGAGGAGGGCGCGGAACGTTTCGCGCACGCGCTGACCCGTTTCCAGCACTTCCTCGTGACTGATCTCGCCCGCGGACAATCCTGCGGCCATGTTGGTGACGCATGAGATGGCAAGAACGCCGATTCCCATGTGCCGCGCCACGATCGCTTCTGGCACCGTAGACATGCCGACCAGGTCGGCCCCAATCGTGCGCAGGTATCGGATTTCCGCCGGAGTTTCAAAGCTCGGGCCAGCCAGCGCGGCGTACACGCCCTCCTGCAATTCGATGCCGAGTTCGCCCGCTGCCTCCTGCGCCAGGCGGCGATAGCTGCGGCAGTAAACCTCACTCATGCCTGGAAACCGCGGTCCGAAGCGATCGTCGTTGGGTCCGTTGAGCGGGTTGGCGCCCTGTAGATTGATATGATCGCTGAGCACCACCAGGGCGCCTTGCCGGTAGGCGGAGTTGATGCCTCCGGCGGCGTTGGTCAGGATCAGGCTCTTCACCCCGAGCCGGCCCAGGACGCGCACCGGAAACGCGGCTTCGCGGCTGCTGTATCCCTCGTACTGATGGGCCCGTCCCTGCATGGCTGCAACCGTCACACCTCCGATCCTTCCAATCACCAGGCGCCCGGCATGGCCCACGGCCGTGGGGCGCGGAAAGTTCGGGATGTCGCCGTAGGCGATCACCACTGGATCTTCCAGTTCCTCCGCGAAAGCACCCAGACCGCTGCCCAGCACAACTGCGATTTCCGGCATTCCCAGGTGGGACTTCTGCGAAAGCTGCATGCGAATCACGATTGCAGCGGATTCGGCGCGGGTGAATTCATCCATTGCCAGGTGCTTTACATCTGCGTGCGAACTCATAACAACACTCCCACAATGCAGGCCGACATAAGGTTCGCCATGGTTCCGGCGATCATGGCCTTGAAACCAAGCCGGGCGAGGTCGCTCCGACGCGAAGGCGCCAGGGCGCCGAGACCGCCAATCTGGATGCCGATGGAACTGAAATTGGCAAAGCCGCAAAGCGCAAATGTGGCGATGGTGAACGAGCGCGGCTCCAGCATCGCCTTCTGTCCGCCAAGCATGGTGAAGGCAACCAGTTCATTCAATACCATGCGTGTGCCCAGCAGGTTGCCGATGGCGGCGCAATCATGCCAGGGCACTCCGATGATAAAGGCGATGGGAGCAAAGAGAACGCCGAAAATCTTCTCCAGGCTCGCCGGAAACCAGCGGAAGCCGCGCGCCGCGAATATGTTGTGCGCACCGCCCAGCAGGGAGTTGATGAGAAAGATGATGGCCAGGAACGAGATCAGCATGGCGGCTACGTTCAGCGCCAGGTGTAACCCATCGCTGGTGCCCTTGGCAGCCGCTTCCAGGACGTTGCTGGCGCGCTCCCCGGCGGGCAATTTGGCCCCGCTGGCGGTCTCTGGCACTTCCGTCTCCGGCACCAGCATCTTGGCCACCGTTAGGGTTCCGGGGGCGGTCATGATGACGGCGGCCAGCAGGTGCTGTGGAGCTACGCCGGTGGCAATGTAGGCAGCCATGATGGCGCCGGAAACGTGCGCCATGCCCGCCGTCATCACGACCATCAGCTCAGACTGGGTGAGGCGCGGAAGATAGGGGCGAATCGTGAGCGGAGCTTCGGTCTGGCCCATGACAATGGAGGCGGCGACGTTGAGCGACTCCGCACCGCTGGCGCCCATGGTCTTTTCCATGACCACGGCGATCATGCGAATCAGAAACTGCATGATGCCGAAGTAGTACAGAATGGAAAAAAATGCGGCAATGAAAATAATGGCCGGCAACACCTGGAACGCGAAAATGAAGCCGAGATTGGAGTTTTGCGCACCGGCCTCTCCGAAGACAAATCGGGAACCCGCAAACGAGCAGGCGAGCAACCGCTTTGCGCCTTCTCCAGCCTTTGCGATCGCCAGTTGTCCCCACCACACCCTGGTAACGAAGACGGCAAACAGCACCTGTAGGGCGATGCCGGTGGCTACGACCCGCCAGCGAATTGCCTTGCGATCGGTCGAACCCAGCCAGGCAACTGCAAGCAACAAGAGCAGTCCGAATACTCCAGTGAATCGTCCCATCGCTTCCCTCTCAGATCGAATCGAACCGAGCAGGCTTGCCCTGCGTCATCTGCAAGATTAACCTGTGCAACTGCGGTTCCGGCGCGCCGATGGACTACGGGGCGCAAAGAACCAGCCTCGCCCCCGCCAAACGCTAGACTCAATTGGAGCAAGGGGTGCAGAGAAGCCAGCCGCCCAGGACAAGTCCGGCCAAGCCCGCCAGCGCGCACTCGATGGCCGGGACAAAACCGTTTGCAAATGCCTGGATGTCTTCGCCATGCGCCGGGTGCGGCAACCCTGCTCATATCACTCTGCGCCCAACTCCTTGACGATGGCCACACTGGCGCTGGCACCCACGCGGCTGGCTCCAGCATCGACCATGAGGAGCAGGTCGGAGGCGGTGCGGATTCCACCTGCCGCCTTCACTCCAATCCTGTTGCCAACAACGCCGCGCATCAGCGATACATCGGCAGCGGTCGCTCCGGCGCTGGAAAAACCGGTAGAGGTTTTCACAAAGTCCACTTCCGCGGCGACCGCCAGTTGGCAGACCAGAATTTTTTCTTCCGTGGTCAACAGGGCAGTTTCGATGATGACCTTGAGCTGTGCGCCGGAGCGATGACAGAGATGTGCAAGCGACTGCATTTCCATTCGCACCAGGTCGCGATCGCCGCTCTTGAGGGCTCCAACATTGATTACCATGTCGAGTTCCGTGGCTCCCAGGCGCAGCGAGTCACTGGCTTCGGCCAGTTTGGAAGTGGAGGTGGTGGCGCCCAGCGGAAACCCGATCACGGTGCCGACCACGACGTCTGCGCCTCGCAATTCAGATTTGCACTGGGCAATATTTGAGGGGTTCACCATCACCGCGTAGAAACCATACTCCGCGGCTTCATGGCAGAGCTTCGCCACCTGTTCGCGAGTGCCTTCCGGTTTTAGAAGGGTATGGTCAAGGAGCTTCGCCGCCAGGCGCCAATCCTTGCGAATGGCTTCCGCGGAGGGATGCAAACTGATCGTGTGCGACATCCAAATACCTGCTTTGGCCGCGTCGCGGCCATCGGTCCCATAGTATGCCTCCGCCTAGTGTACGACTAAGCGGGCGCACCGCCGCTACCCAACCACACAAATATCCGGGAGATTCCGGTAGCGTTCGGCATAATCCATTCCGTATCCCACAACAAACTCATCGGGAATTTCAAATCCCACGTAGTCTGCCTGGATCGGCCGCCGGCGGCGGCACTTCTTGTCGAGAAGGGCTGCGATTCTAAACGTCCGGGGGTGGTGCGCCAGAATCATTTCTTTCAGGTAGGCCATGGTTAGTCCGGTGTCCAGAATATCCTCGACTAGGATGACGTTCTTGCCCTCCATGGACTGATCGACGTCCTTCAGCAATTTGACCTCGCCGCTATTTTGCTTCTGCCTGCCGTAGCTGGAAACGGAGATGAAGTCAAAGGTGGAATCCAACGCGATCTGGCGCGAGAGGTCGCTCAAAAATATGGTCGCACCCTTGAGCACACCCACCAGAACCACTGGCTCTCCGGCAAAATCCCTGGTAATCTGCTCGCCCATCTCGGCGACACGGGCGGCAATCTGTTCACGCGGGAAAAGTATTTTCAACTCCGGCACCATGCGTCGCTCCAGGAACGGCAGTACGTGCAGAACGGAAAAGGGGAAATGGGATAGTAGAAGGTACCGGCAAAAGTTGCAAGCCGGGAAACAACCTGGGCTGTCACCGACTTTGGCCCGGCCCAGCGCCTGAGACAGCATTTTGCGATATGATCGGAACGATCCGCAAACATCGAGTCAAACCGCCTTGGGAGGAATTCATGCGCCAGCGTAGCGCGGGAAGACTAGCCATTTTCCTTGTCGCAGTTCTCATCACCGGCGCTTTCGGAGCGCAGATTCGGGCGTTCAAGAACTCTCCCGCGCGGCCTGCCACGGCTGCACAGCAGTCCGCCAAAGAGCGCCAGGCGGAAGTTCGGCCCGCAGCAGCCGCGGCCGGCACGCCGGAGGGGCGCACGGAGAAAGCTCTGGCCGAGGCCCGCGGCAACCTTGGGGCGCTGTACGCCCTACTGAAAGAAATGCCAAAGGGCGGCGACCTCCACAATCATCTGACCGGTGCGGTCTATGCGGAGAGCCTGATCCAGTTTGCGGCTGATTCCGGACTCTGCGTGGATCGTCAGACGCTTGCTCTGTCGCCGGCGCCCTGCCAGTCCAACCAGGCTGAAGCGCGCCAGGCATGGAGCGATCCGCAGCTGTATCGGGACGCGATCGACGCCTGGTCAATGCGCGACCTTGAGCCCGGGACCAACGGCCATGATCATTTCTTTGACAGCTTCTCCAAGTTTGGTCCCGCAACCGAGTCCCACCTTGCGCAGATTCTCGCCGAGGTAACCCAGCGCGCCGCCAGCGGAAACGTGCAGTATATGGAACTGATGGTATCTCCAGATCGCGGACGCGCCGCGGCACTGGGCGCCAAGGTTGGTTACACGCCCGATTTTGCTGCCATGCGCCACAAGCTTCTGGACGCGGACTTTGCCGGTATCGTGACGGAAGCCGGCAAGAATCTGGATGCCATGGAGCAGGGGAAAAACGAGCAACTTCACTGCGCCAGCGAGCCTGAATCTCCCTCCGGCGCCTGCTCGGTGCACGTCCGCTACATCTACACCGTGTATCGCGCCCAGCAACCGGCGCAGGTGTTCGCGCAGATTCTGATGGGCTTTGAGTTGGCTAGCCGCGATCCGCGCGTGGTCTCCCTCAACCTGGTGCAGCCCGAGGACTGGTATGTGCCCATGCACGACTTCCACCTCCATATGCAGATGTTGAAATACCTCAAGAGTGTGTATCCAAACGTCCACGTCACCTTGCACGCCGGAGAACTGGCGCCCGGCATCGTTCCGCCCGATGGGCTGCGCTTCCACATCCGTGAGTCGATCGAGTTGGGGAAAGCCGAGCGAATTGGCCACGGCGTGGATGTGATGTACGAAGACAATCCTCACGAACTCTTGGCCATGATGGCCCGCCGTAACGTGATGGTGGAGATCTGCCTCACCTCCAACGAGGGAATTCTCGGCGTCACGGGATGGCAGCATCCGCTGGCAATGTACCTGAAGGCAGGGGTCCCCGTAGCGCTGGCGACCGACGACGAAGGCGTTTCCCGCTCTGAAATGACCCTCGAGTATGAGCGTGCCGTGTTGGACCAGGGACTTGACTACATTGCGTTGAAGAAGATGGCGCGCACCAGCCTGGAGCATTCTTTTCTGCCGGGCACCAGCCTGTGGAGCGATGCCCACAAATTTACTCCGGTGCATGAATGTGCCGGCGAGCGGCCCACAACGGTGCCCAATCCCACCTGCATGCGATTGCTGAACGGCAGCGAAAAGGCGCGCGAACAGTGGCGCCTGGAACGTCGTTTCGCCGACTTTGAAGGCACATTCTAGGCCGCGCGGAGGCACCTTGCTTTCATCGTGCGGGTTGCCGATCCCAGACTTCGCGGTGATCGCCACGGATGGCCACAGGATCGACGGCTGAGTCCACCCACGCCGTGTACCACATGTTCAGAAGCATTTGAGCGCCGCGGCCAAGCTGCTGACGGATAAACTCGCGCGATTCCGGAGTTCCCTTGCCGTCAAAGCCGCGATCCCTCTCCAACTGGTATGCCCGCTCAATCCTGGACTGCGACTCGCGCAAGTAGGCAACATAGTCCTCGAAAGGGCGATCGAGATGTCTTGGCGCACCCACCAGATCCGCGATATCGGTGACCTCCGGATTGGCGTTCACAAACACCGTCTCCATCTTCGAGTGCACTTCATGCGAAGTGGAATAGCCCTTGGGATTCGGCCCCACCCAGCCGTTGTATTGGATCGAGGTGTGCATCGGGTTGGAACCGTCGCCGACATAGTGGCCAAGCCAGCCCGCGTAGAAGATGGCGTTGGCTTCGGCATTGGCCGTTGAGCGCCCTTCAGCCCGGGCGTGACGCAACTCGCGGAAGGCAACCTTCAAGCGGTCGAAGACTTCAATGGAGATGTAGGGCTGAAAACCGATCTTCTCCGGCGGCGGTACATCCGCGTGGGGATTTTGCGCGCGATACTGGTAGACAGCCCGAATGAATGCATAGCGGTCCGGTGGAAACGGCTTGAGCCAGTCCACCCACTCAAGGTCGATGAAATGATCCGGGGCTTGCGCTTCATTCAGCGGCTGCTCCAGGTTGGAACGCCAGCGATCCGGCTCCGGCCCCAACCATCCAATGCGCTTCGAGGCCGCCCGGAGGAATTGTGGCATGGCAGGCGGGATTTTTTCGGCGGCCGTGCGGTTGATGGTTATGTGTCCAGCATCGCCCCAGCCTGGGGCTGGGGTCGGCAGCAAAACCGCCGCCAGAATGATCAGCAAGCAGAAGGAAGACTTTCGCACCAAACAGCGTCCGGCCTTCGAAGATGCACTGGACCAGGGACCGCGCACTGCTTCCATCCCGCCGGGAATTCCCTCCGTGTCGTTCATCCCGGCAACTGCCCTTTGCGAACCTGGTGCCAGGCATAACTGAAAAAAAGCGCGAGCACCCAGGAGATTCCGACAAACAGCACCCGCACCCAGCCTGCCGGCAATCCCTGCACCAGGCCGATGGTTCCGGCCAGCGCGGCAATCCACCACAGCAGCGCCACAAATCCCAGGCGACGGCGCACCCCCGCAATATTCTGTGGCTCCGGGCTCTTCCCCGCCTCCATCATGATTGATCCCTGGTGTGATTTTTCGTGCCCGGCACAGCCGGACACAAACCGCGCAGGCAATGCCGCGAAGTCATCTGCCCACGGATTCAAGCGTATGCCAGCGTGCGGGATTGCTTTCTGGCAAAGTATTCCCGCAGTTCCTCAAAGTCAGGAAAGACCTGCGAGGCGCATCCCAGGAGCCAGCCGCTGAGTTCTCCGATCGGCACCTTGGTCACCAGGTACACAGGCACGCCGCGACGGTAGGCCACGGTGAGTCCGCCTTGGGTGCCGGCGTCCCGGTCCGCGTGCTCATCCCAGTAGGCCACCATTGCATCACAACGCTCTTCGACCCAGTCCAAATCGTATTGGATGACCTTGCGAATAGTCTGTTGAAAGCGGGGAAGGTCGGTTTGTTTCCAACCGCAAAATTCGCGGGCTTCCTCGTCAGTCAGGTCCTTCTTCTCGTCACCTGCGGGATCATAAACATCATGCCCAAACTCGTGCAGGAGACGCGTGACCTCGGCCCGCCATGAGTTGCCACGGTCGGGAGAATTTTCGATGGCGCCACAAAGATAAATCAGCATTTGAAGGAACCCGCCAATCCTGACGGGAACAACGATTGTCGTTCTCCAGGCATCCCAAGGTCAACCAGAATCTGCTGCCCAGCAGGCGAAAAACGGAACAGGGAGGCGGCAGGCAACCACCCCCTCGACTCAATCGGCGATGCCCTCGCAACGGAATCCAGAGGGGGAAATGCGGCGCGGCGGTCGCGGGTTAGCGCACGCGGAACAGGTCTGGCAGCAGCGCCCCTGCCCTTCCCTCAAAAACCTGGGTGAATGCCGCGGCGTTGGCTGGATGTTCCGGCCCCACGTAATAGGTGCGCACGGGCGCGGCGCCGCCGCCATAGCCCTCACTCGCCCAGCGTACAAAACTTGCCGCCGGTTGCACCACGCCTGAAGTTCCAATGACCAGCATCACGGTGCAGCGTTGCAATTCCTCGATGATTCGTTCCAGGTGGAATGGAACCTCGCCGAACCAGACAATGTTCGGCCGGATGCGACCGCCGCACTCACAACGGCGGTGTTCCGCTTCGCTCTCATAGAGGCGCGCGTCCGGGAACGGGGCGCGCATGCAGCGATCGCAGCGGGATTGGAATAGCTCTCCGTGCATGTGCACCAGGTTGTGTGAGCCCGCGCGTTCATGCAGGTCGTCCACGTTCTGCGTGCACAGGAAATAGCGCTCGTCCAGCCTGCGCTCCAACTCCGCCAGCGCCAGATGCGCAGCATTCGGCTGGGCCCGCGAGGCGGCCTTGCGGCGCTCGGAATAAAAGCGCCAGACACGCTCCGGATCGTGCTTCCATCCAGCGGGCGACGCCACGTCTTCGACCCGCTCGCTTTCCCACAGTCCATCGGAACCACGGAATGTGGCCAACCCGCTCTCGGCGCTGATTCCCGCGCCGGTCAGAACAAAAACTTGATCCTTGCCGCCGATCGCAATCCGTTTGGACTTCGCCATCCTATCTTGCTCCCACGCCCTTCGACTGCACTTCCAGCGACCGCGCAAAATGCTCCAGCACGAAACCCCAATCGTGACCTCCAGGGTAAAGGTGTGCCTCGTGCGGGATGCCGCGTTGCGTGAGCAGTTTGTCCATGGCCACCGTTCCCGCATTGAAGCCATAGCGGTCCTGTGCGCCGCAGTCGAAATAGATCGTCATTCGCTTCAGCGCCGCCACCGGGGCCACGCCCGCCAGGTGAAACGCGGAGTTCTTTTCGTAGAACGCCATGTCGGGTGGGTTGCCAAAGATCGTGCCCATCAGTCTCTGCTGCCACTCCTGGGAAAGCTCCGGGGGTAAGTGCTCGATCAGGGCGGGCATGTTCGCGCTGACCACGGCAAATTTTTCCGGATACTTGAAAGCATAGTGCAGGGCGCCGAATCCACCCATGGAGATTCCCATGATTCCACGCTGCGAGCGGGTTGCGCCGATGCGGTACTTCTTCTCCATCGCGGGCAGAAACTCCGCCAGAAAGAAATCTTCATAGCGAAACTTGCCATCCCTGGAATTAATGTAGAACGATGCAAACCCCGCCGGCGCCACCACGGCAAACTCGCCAATCTGCTGCTCGCGCATCAGGCGGTCATAGATCGACCACCCGCCCAGATTCACCAGCGACTGCTCGTTGTCTCCCAACCCATGCAGATAGTAGGCCACCGGATAGCGCCGCGCTTTCTCCTGGGCGTAGCTGGGCGGAAGCATCACGCAGTAGGGTACCGGGCGAGCCAGAATCCTGCTCTCCAGCGTAGAACACTCCACCTTTGAATGAGCAGCGGGGGACTGGGCAACGCAGCACACCAGCAGACTGAACACGCACCCGAGCAGAGCCATGCCGCGGCTTACAACTTTCATTTCACCCCGCAGTACTACATTTGCATATGTCGATGCAAGATCATTCGTAACGCAGCGCCTGCACCGGATCGAGCCTGGCGGCGCGCACCGCCGGATAGATGCCGGCCAGCACGCTGACCAGGACGCTGAAACTGATGGCTCCGGCGACCAGCCACAGCGGAACCGTCCAGAGATTTTCCGCCGGCAACTTCATCCGGTGCAGGTAGACATTGGTGCCGAGGTTAATGGCGCGCCCGATGACCCATCCCAGCGCCACGCCCAGCGCGCCGCCGGCTAAGCCCATGGTGGCGGCTTCGGCAAAGAAGAGTTTCTTCACGTCGGCATCACTGGCGCCCAGGGCCTTCATGATTCCGATCTCGCGGCGCCGCTCCAGCACCGCCATCACCAGCGTATTCACAATCGCCAGGGAAGCAACGGCCAGCGCCAGCGACCCGAAGATTCCGAGGAACATATCCAGCACGGCAAAGAAGCGCCGCATGCTCCGGGTCGCATCCAGATAGGAATACGCCGAAAAGTTCATCGTCTTCACCGACTCTTCCACCTTCTCCGCATAGGCCGCCGATTTCATGCGCACCGTAAGCATCGTATAAGTGCGCTCGCCCGGCGAGGAGCGAACCAGTTGCTGGGTATCGGCGGGCTGCATCATCCGCATGGCCTCGGCCGTCCCGGTGGGCAGGAAGACGCGCGCCCGGCTAACCATGCGCATGCCGCCGAATGGCTCCTCGTCCAGGATCCCGACAATGCGAAACTGCTTTTCCGTGCGTTCTATGCTGAGGTTCGCGTCGCTGTCGCCGCTCTGGCGCTCGGCGTAACGCACGGTGAGAGTTTTGCCCAGCACCCAATCCGGATCCTGCTCCAGCTTCTTGGCAAAGTCGCGCTGCAGCAAAACTTCTTCGGCGTTGGCGGAACTAAAAAACCTGCCCTTCACTTTTTCCACTGCGTCTTCATCGCGCGTCGACCATGGAAGTCCAGCCACCAGCGTGAGATTGGTCTTGTCGCCGTATTCCACGTCGGCCATTGCCCGAATCTCGGGAGCGACTTCCTCTACGCCGGGCAGCGCCGCAATTCTTGCGCGCGCATCGTCATTCAGCGCCGGAGATTCCTCGGGCTTGGCGCTGGCGCTCTCCTCCATGTTCCGCATGTCCAGCCGGCTGGTAACGAGAACGGTCTGGAACATCCCGGACTTCATGAGCTGGTGGTTGGCGAATCCCTGCAGTCCGATGCCGAGTGAAAGCATGGCAACCATCGATGCTACGCCGACGGCGATTCCCATCGTGGTAAGCGCGTTGCGCAGCCTGGCGCTGCGCATGTTGCGAGCCGCGAGTTCAATCAGGTCCTGGCGAATCATCGTTGCGCCTCCACACCCGGCACCAATCTTCCATCCGCCATTTGCAGCGACTTGCGGGCGTACTGCGCGGCCAGTGCCGGGTCGTGCGTCACCATCAATACGGTCACGCCCATTTTTTCGTTCAACTCGCGCAGCAGGGCCATCACCTCGTGGCCGTTGCGGCTGTCCAGATTTCCGGTTGGCTCGTCGGCCAGCAACACCGAGGGACGATTGGCCAGGGCGCGCGCGATCGCTCCCCGCTGCTGCTCGCCTCCGCTCAGTTCCGTCGGCCTGTGGTGGGCGCGATGGGCCAATCCAACGTTGGTAAGCAACTCCAGCACGCGGCCTTGCCGTTCGCTGCGCGGCGACTCCGCAAACCGCAGCGGCAGTTCGACGTTGTCTGCCAACGTCATGGTGGGAACAAGGTTGAAGGATTGAAAGATCATGCCAACGGTTAGCCGGCGGTAGCGAGCCAGCGCCTCGGAGTCCATCGTGCTCAGATCCCGCCCTGCTACCACGATGCTGCCCGCGCTGAGCCGGTCCAACCCGGCCAGAAGATTCAGCAGGGTGGACTTGCCTGAACCCGATGGTCCCAGCAAGGCGGCAAATTCTCCGCCCGCGATCGTAAAGCTCACGTCCTCGACCGCGCGCACGATGCTCTCACCCATCGTGTAATACCGGCTGGCGCCACGCGCCTCCATGGCTGGCTCGCCCTTCGCTGGGTTCATACTTCCGCCATTCTCTCCGCTGCTACGCTTTAGTTTATTCGACCCGATGCCACGAGGATACCCGGCAGCCATCCCCTTTATTCCGCAATTTCTGGCCAAAGCGTTGCAGATGGCCGCTTTTTGCCGTTGACCTCGGCCCCAATCTCTGTTTAGGATCATTGCACATGAGTTCCATGCTCCATCACCGCCATCACCATCATCACCACACGGCGATCGTGTCGGCGGAGGCGAGCGGAACCCTGTAGAAGGAAATCATCCAAGCTCTGGCCCGCTGGTGCAACCAAACCCAGCGGGTTTTTCTTTTTACCGCTGCGGGTAAAGGCTCCGGTAATGCCAGTCCAAAGAGGACTAGGACAATGCAGATCGATTTTGAAAAGATGGGAGGACTCGCCCCGGCCATCGTGCAAGATGCCGACAACGGCGAGGTTCTCATGGTGGGCTTCATGAACCAGGAGGCGTTCGACAAGACGCTCCAGACCGGCTACGTGACCTTCTATAGCCGCACCCGTAACAAGCTGTGGACCAAGGGCGAGACCAGCGGCAATCGCCTGCGCCTCGCCTATGCCGCAACCGATTGCGACAACGATACCCTTCTTTTCAAGGTACAGGTCGAGGGTGACGGCCTGGTGTGCCATGAAGGCACGCGCTCCTGTTTCACCAAACCCATCCCCATCTTCCGTTCGGAGGTTTCCAATGCCTAAGATTCGACTTGGCATCCCAAAAGGCTCGCTGCAGGATGCGACCCTCGCATTGTTTGCCGCCGCCGGGTTCAAGATCTACGCCAACGGCCGCTCCTATTTTCCCTCCACCGACGATCCCGAGTTGGAATGCATGTTGATCCGCGCCCAGGAGATGGCGCGTTATGTGGAGCAGGGCGTGCTCGACGCCGGACTCACCGGACTTGACTGGGTGATCGAAAGCGGACGCCAGGTCGATGCCGTCTGCGACCTTATCTACTCCAAGCAAAGCCGGGGAGGCGTGCGCTGGGTTCTCGCCGTGCCGGAAGAATCGACCGTGCAGCGCGCCGAGGATCTCGCCGGAAAAATCATTGCAACCGAACTGGTGGAAGTAACCAAAAGTTACTTTGGCGCAAGGAATATCCCAGTCCAGGTGGACTTCAGCTGGGGCGCCACCGAGGTGAAGCCGCCGATGCTGGCCGACGCCATTGTCGAGGTCACCGAGACCGGCAGCTCGCTGCGCGCCAATCGCCTCCGCATCGTGGAGACCGTGCTCGAATCCAACACCCAGGTGATCGCCAACAAGAAGGCTTACGCCGACGAATGGAAGCACCGCAAGATCGACAACATCGCCCTGATGCTACAGGGCGCCATCGCCGCCCAGGGCCGCGTGGGGTTGATGCTGAATGTACAGCAAAAGGACTTGCCGGGAGTGCTCGCCGTGTTGCCCGCGCTCAACTCTCCCACGATTTCCGCACTCAGCAACTCCAACTGGGTCGCCGTCAACACCATCCTCGAGGAAACCGTCGTGCGTGATGTAATTCCACGCCTGAAGGCTGCGGGCGGCACTGGAATCGTCGAGTATCCGCTGAATAAGGTGGTGATGTAATGAAACTGCTCAGTGGCGAGGAGGCCGCGCAAGCCGTCGTCTCGCTCGCTCATCGCTACGCTTCATTCGATCCTGGGGTGGAGAAGGCCGTCGCCGGGATCGTCAACCGGGTACGCACGGAAGGCGATGCCGCGCTGCTGGAGTACGCCCACAACCTGGACGGGCTCGCCGCGGGTGAGCCCATTCGGGTCCCGGCCGAACAGTTGCAAGCCGCGCTCGCCCTGGTGAGTCCCGAGTTCATTCACGCGATCGAGACCGCGGCAAGAAACATCCGCAACTTTGCCGAGTGGCAAATGCCGCGCCCCTGGCTGCGCACTATTCATCCAGGGCTGCGCGTGGGCCAGGCCATTCGCCCGCTGGAGTCCGTGGCCTGTTACGCCCCCGGCGGCCGCCATCCCCTGCCCTCCACCGTGCTGATGACCGTAATCCCCGCACAGGTGGCGGGCGTGCAGCGCATTGCCGTCGCCTCGCCGCGCCCGGCGCCGGAAACATTGGCGGCCGCCGCCATCGTCGGCGTCACCGAGTTCTACCGCATCGGCGGCGCCCAGGCGATCGCAGCATTTGCTTACGGCACAAAGAGTATCCCAAAGGTGGACAAGATCGTTGGCCCCGGTAACACCTATGTCACCCTGGCGAAAAAGCTGGTCGCCTTTGATTGCGGCATTGACTTCCTTGCCGGACCTACGGAGATTGTCTATTGCGCGACCGAGGGCAACGCCGAATTCATCGCCAGCGACCTGGTAGCGCAGGCCGAGCACGACCCGGAAACCCTTGCCATCTTTGTAACCGCCAGCACCCGTCTGGCAAAGTTGGTGGTCAAGTACGCCACCGCCATGGCCCAGGATAACCCGGTTGCAAGCCGGTCACTGGCCGCGCGTGGAGTAGCCCTGGTCGCCAAGAGCCGCAAACAGGCGATCGAGTGGACCAATGAGCTTGGCGGAGAACATGTAAGCGTGCCCCCGGAAGACGTGTACAACGTCAAGTGCGCCGGCTCCATCTTCCTTGGCGACTACACGGCGCAGTCGCTGGGAGACTACGCCAGCGGCCCCAACCATACCCTGCCCACGGGCAATGTGGCGCGTTATCGCGGCGGGCTCAACGTGATTGATTTCGTTCGCATTATTACCGTTCAGGAAGCCAGCCGCAAAGGCCTGGAAAAGATTGCGCCAACAGTTCTGCTGCTGGCCGAAGCAGAGGGTTTGAAGGGCCACGCCGCCAGCGTGCGTATAAGGCTGAAGAAATGAGGGCCGCAAATGAGCACTAAGCTGCGCGCCCGCCGCGCCGTCGAAATCCTCAAGGAGTATCACCCGCCACTCGGAGACCGCGATGGACTGCGCCTCGACTTCAACGAGAACGTGGATGGCTGTTCGCCGCTCGTTCTCCAGACCCTGCATTCCATCCCCGCCGAGACGTTGAACAAATATCCAGAGCGGGAGCCTGGCGAGCGCTCCGTCGCCGGGCATCTTGGAATCTCCTCCGCGCAGGTCTTGCTCACCAATGGTGTGGATGAGGCAATTCACCTGCTCGCGGAATCCTACCTTGAGCCAGGGGATGAGACGCTGATTGCCGTGCCTACCTTCAGTATGTACGAAATCTACGCGCTGGCAACCGGCGCGGTGGTTCGCACCGTGCCATCGGGCGCGGCCTTCGAGTTTCCCGCCGAGGCCTTGTTGGCTGCCATTACGCCGCAGACGCGCCTCATCTGCATCGCCAGTCCCAACAATCCCACGGGAACCATTGCGACTCGCGCACAACTGCTCGCCATCCTGCGGGCCGCGCCACAGGCCGCCGTGCTCATCGACGAGGCGTACATTCATTTCGGCGGCGAGAGCCTGCTCGATCAGGTTGGCATCCTCGACAATCTCTTCGTCAGCCGAACTTTTTCAAAAGCGTACGGACTGGCGGGTTTTCGTCTCGGCGCACTTCTCGGTTCCCTCAGCCAATTGAAGTTGCTGCGCCGCGTCGCCTCGCCCTACAACGTAAACGGCATCGCCCTCACCTGCCTCGGCGCCGCGCTCGACGATCACAACTACATCGCCGGTTATGTGGCACAGGTGCTCGAGGGCCGCAGCCTGCTGGAAGACTTCTACCGCACCCATGTCATTCCCTATTGGCCCTCGCAGGCCAACTTCGTGCTCGCCTACTTCGGCAGCTATCGCCAGGCCTTGGTGGAGGAGATGCGCCGGCGCGGCATTCTTGTTCGCGACCGCAACAGCGATCCCGGATGCCAGGGATGCGTGCGCATCACTCTCGGCAATCGTCTGCAGACCGCGCGCCTGCTGCGCGAGCTTCCCGCGGCGCTTCGGAGCATCGCTTTTACGCCGCAACCGCATCCCACCCTCGCCGCCAAGGAGGCACAATGACCAAGCCAGCCAAGACTCTGTCCCGAGGCACCGAACTCGAACGCAACACCACCGAAACCCGGATCGCGCTCGCACTTAACATCGACGGCACCGGAATCTACAAGGTGGAGACCGGCATCCGCTTTCTCGACCATATGCTCGAGTTGTTCACCCGCCACGGAGGATTCGACCTGGCACTGGCCTGCCGCGGCGACCTTGATGTCGATCAGCATCACACCGTGGAGGACGTTGGCATTGCTCTCGGGGAAGCGTTTGATCGCGCCCTGGGCGACAAAAAAGGAATCCTGCGCGCCGGATATTTTCTGATGGCGATGGATGAAACCCTCGGCATTGCCGCCGTGGATCTGAGCGGCCGCGCCGCTTGCGTGGTCGATACCAAAGTGCGGGCGCGCCTGGTGGGCGATCTGCAGAGCGAGTTGGTTTTCGATTTTTTCGAGGGATTCGCACGCGGAGCACGCGCCAACGTGCACCTGAAAACCATGTACGGACGTTCCAACCATCACAAGATCGAAGCGCTCTTCAAGGCATTTGCCCGCGCTCTCCGTGCTGCCTGCAGCAAGGATCAAAGGCTGGCCGAGATGTTGCCGTCCACCAAGGGGCTTCTGTAGATGATTACGCTCATCGATTACAAGGCTGGCAACCTGACCAGCGTGCGCAAGGCTTTCAACCATCTTGGGCAGCAGACCGTGGTCACCGGCGATCCCGCGCTCGTGCGCGAGGCCGAGGCTTTAGTGCTTCCGGGCGTGGGCCACTTCTGCACCACCGAGCGGCTGGCCTCCAGCGGCGTGCGCGACGCCGTCCTTGAGGCGATCGCGCGCGGTGTTCCCTTTCTGGGGATCTGCGTCGGCATGCAATGGCAGTTTGCCGGTTCAACCGAAGCTCCGGAAACACAGGGTCTCGCGCTTTTCGAGGGTGCGTGTGAGCGCTTCCGCACCAGCCTCAAGGTGCCGCACGTGGGATGGAATCAGATTCGCCGCACCCCGGCGGCCGAGCCGTCGCGTCTGCTCGCCGGAGTGCCCGACGATAGCTTTGTTTACTTCACCCATTCCTATCGCGCGCCGGTTGTCGCCGGCGTCTCGGCCGTCACCACCTACGGGGAAACGTTCGCCGCATCGGTCGAGCGCGAAAACGTCTTCGGCACACAATTCCATCCGGAAAAATCCGGCGACACCGGTTTGCGGATTCTCAAAAACTTTTGCGACTACGCAGCGGAAAAGAGCGCGCGATGACCATGGGAATCACCAAGCGCATCATTGCCTGTCTCGACGTGACCAAGGGCCGCGTGGTCAAGGGAGTGCAGTTCGTGGACCTGGTCGACGCCGGAGACCCAGCCGAACTGGCGCATCTCCACGCCGCCAGCGGCGCCGATGAAATCGTGCTGCTTGACATCACCGCCACCAGCGACGAGCGTCCCATCCTCATCGACGTGGTCCGGCGCACCGCACGCCAGCTCTTTGTGCCTTTTGCCGTGGGAGGCGGCGTGCGCTCGCTCGACGATGCCAGCGCGCTCTTTGATGCCGGGGCCGACAAGATCAGCATCAACTCGGCCGCCATCAAGACTCCCGCAATCATTACGGAGATTGCCGAACGCTTCGGCTCCCAGGCCGTCATCGTCGCCATTGACGCCAAGCGCAAGCCCGCGCCCGAAGGCGCCGCCGCCGCAAGTGGCGTGCCCGCCGAGGTGTATCTTGCCGGGGGTCGCATCGCGACCGGCCACGATGCCGTCGAATGGGCGCGCGAGGCCGAGTCCCGCGGCGCCGGAGAGATTCTGCTCACCTCGATGGATTGCGATGGAACCCGCGCCGGCTTCGATTGTCCGCTCACCGCGGCCGTTGCCAACGCGGTTAACATCCCTGTGATTGCCAGTGGCGGCGCTGGCTCGGGCGATCACTTCGTGGAAGTATTCAAAGCCGGATGCGCCGATGCCGCACTCGCCGCTTCCATCTTCCACTTCGGCATTCACGATCTGCGCGAACTCAAGGCCCAGTTGCAGCGGGAAGGCATCCCGGTGAGGCTTCCGTGTTGAGCATGGACTCTACGGCATGGAATGCCCGGCAGAACCAGATCGCCTGACGGATCCCGCAGCGCTCGCCGCGCTCGGCAATACTAGGAGCAGGAGACAGGATAAATGCTTATTCCCTCAATTGATCTCATGGGCGGCAAGGTCGTCCAACTGGTACAGGGCAAGGACAAGGCGCTCGAATTCGACGACGTCGAGTACTGGATCGACCGCTTTCTTCCCTATCCGATGGTGCAACTCATCGACCTGGATGCGGCCATGGGAACGGGTGAGAACACCGCGATCATTCATCACATCTGCCAGCACCTTCCGGTGCAGGTTGGCGGCGGAATTCGCTCTGTCCAAGCCGCATCGAAGATGTTCGAAGCCGGAGCTAAAAAGGTCATCATCGGCTCGGCGCTGTTGAAGAACGGCGCGGTGGATGTGGCGATGGCGCAGGCCCTGTCGCACTATGCCGCACCGGCGCGCCTGCTCTTCGCGGTCGATTCCCGTGGCGGCAAAGTCTCGGTGAAAGGTTGGCGGGAAGGCACCACGCTGACGCCTACGGACATGATGCGGCAGACTGGGGAATACTGCTCCGGCTATCTCTACACCCACATTGACACGGAAGGAACCATGCGCGGCTTTCCCTTCGAAGTGATTGCAAAACTGAAGGAAGCAACCTCCCGCAAGCTCATCGTGGCCGGTGGCATCAAGTCCATGGAAGAAGTAAACCGACTCCACGCCCAGGGCGTGGACTCCGTCGTGGGCATGGCCGTTTACACCGGCGCTCTCCAGGCTTAACGCGGCCAGGCTCCATGGCGGCCTTCTCCTGCTTTTGATAACCTTTGCTGTGGGGAAAATACGTCGATCAAGTCCCGGAACCCGGCGCCGGGCCAGGAGAAAAGTGTCACAGGCAGGAGTTGTTTCATCGGTGGAAGCCAGCGGTGGAGATCCATCGCGGCAGCACATCTTCAATCTTTTTCGGCGCTGGGGATACCTCGAGGCGGACCTCGATCCACTCGGCCACTTTCCCCGTCTCGATTACTCCGAGCTGAGAATCAGCGGCCCGGACGCCGAGCGCGCCCGCGAAATCTACTGTGGCAGCATCGGCGCCGAGTTCATGCACATCCCCTATCCCGAACGCCGTCAGTGGATTATCGACCGGCTGGAAGGCCCGCAGTCCGAGGTCAATCGCGTAACGATTCTCAAGCAACTGCTCGAGGCCGACATCTTCGAGCAGATGTTGCAGACGCTCTACATTGGCACCAAGCGCTTTTCGCTCGAAGGCAACACCGCCCTGATTCCCATGATGGAGGAGATTCTCGCCAGAGCCGCGGCGCACGGCGCCGAGGAATGCGTCATGGCCATGAGCCATCGCGGACGCCTCACCGCCATTTACAACACCGTGGGCCGTTCCGCAACCGACATCTACGCGGGCTTTGAGGATGTTGATCCGCGCTCCATCCTTGGCGGCGGCGACGTGAAATATCACCTTGGCGCCACCGGCTCTCGCCACTTCAACGGCCAGCGCATGCGGATTCACCTGGCCAGCAACCCCAGCCATCTTGAGGCAGTCGATCCCGTTGCTCTGGGACGCGTTCGCGCTAAGCAGACCCGGCGCGGCGCCGAGGGCAAACGCCAGGTCCTTCCCATCCTCGTGCATGGCGATTCCGCGTTTGCCGGCCAGGGAATCTGGGCCGAGACGCTCAACATGAGCTATCTGCCGGGCTACGAAGTCGGCGGCACCATCAACATCATCGTCAACAACCTGCTCGGCTTCACCACCAACCCAACCGAATACGCCAGTGGACGCTTCGCCAGCGATCTCGCCAGGCGCCTGCCCATCCCAATTCTCCATGTGAACGCGGAAGACCCTGAAGCCGTCGTCCGTATCGGCCGGCTCGCGCTTGAATATCGATACCAGTTTGCCTCGGATGTAGTCATTGACCTGATCGGCTACCGCCGCCATGGCCACTCGGAAATCGACGACCCCACCATCACCCAGCCCATCGTCTACGCCAAAATCAAGGTCCACCCGCCGCTTTACGAAATCTATGCCAAGCGGCTGAGCATCGACGTTACCGCTCAGGTTGCCGAATCCCGGGCGCGCTACCAGCAGGCCAAGGCAGATGCCAAAGCCATGAGCAAAACGCCTCTGCTCTATGAATTGCCCGATTACTGGAACGGGTTCCTCGGACGCAAATGGTTACCAGCCCACGAAATTGACACCGGTGTCGCGCCTGAGCAACTCACCCGTCTGGGCCTGAAACTTGGCGAATACCCGGCGGGTTTTCACATCCACCCCAAGGTCGCTGCTCTGCTCAAACAACGCCAGGAGATGGCGCTGGGGAAGCGCCTCATCGACTACGGCATGGCCGAGGCCCTGGCCTTCGCCAGCTTGGTCAGCAGCGGGATTCCAGTTCGAATGAGCGGACAGGATTCGCGCCGCGGCACCTTCAGTCATCGTCACTCGTGTCTCATCGATATTGAGGACGAGAGCGAATACATGCCTCTGCAGCGTGTTTCGCCCGGCCAGGCACTCATCGAGATCCACAACTCGGAGCTTTCCGAAGCCGCCGTCCTTGGTTTCGAGTACGGATATAGCCGCGATTATCCCGAGGCGCTCACCCTGTGGGAAGCACAGTTCGGCGACTTCGCAAACAGCGCCCAGATCGTCATCGATCAGTTCATCAGCGCTGGCGAAGAGAAGTGGGGTTTACTTTCAGGACTGGTCCTGCTCCTGCCGCACGGCTACGAAGGCCAGGGCCCCGAGCACTCCAGTGCCCGGATGGAGCGCTACCTGCAACTCTGCGCCCGGGACAATATGCAGGTTTGCCAGCCATCTTCGGCCGCGCAGTTTTTCCATCTCTTGCGCCGCCAGGCTCTGCGCAAATGGCGCAAGCCGCTCATTTGCTTCACTCCCAAGAGCATGCTGCGCCATCCCGATGCCGCCAGCGAACTGGCTGCGCTCAGCGCGCCACGTTTCAAAACCGTGGTTGCAGATCATGGCGCCAACTCCGCCGAGGTCACCCGTGTCCTGCTCTGTTCGGGAAAAATCGGTCACGATCTCCAGGCTGAACGCAAACGATTGAACCTTGCCGACACCGCCATTGTTCTCCTGGATCAGCTCTATCCCTTCCCGGAGCGCGACCTCCTGGACGCCCTCGCCCCGTACGAGGATGCACGCGAACTGGTGTGGGTGCAGGAAGAGCCTGCCAACATGGGCGCGCACAGTTTTGTGAGACCCCGCCTGCGCCGCCTGGTTGGCGGGCGGTTGCCCGTGCGCTCCATAAAACGCCAAGCAGCAGCAAGCCCCGCTACCGGCTCGGCCAAGGCTCACCAGATGGAACAGCGGGCGCTGCTTGCGCTGGCTTTCGCAGGTTCCTGACGCTGGCTTCCCTCTACGGATGCCGCCCTCAGGCGGCCTTCGTGCGGGCGCATCCAGTTCCACCACCGAACCATTGCACGCCAGACAACTTAGCCGCAGTCCATCCGCTCCAAAGACAATTTGTTCATTTTTTTCAGTCTGAAGCTGGATCGAGTTTTGGACTTTTTAAAATAGAGCAAAGATGTTTTACTATCGCTACATCTCTGCGGGCCATCGCCGTCAAACTCTGAGAAGGAGGGACCCAATGGTAAACGAGACGATCACGCAAGGACTCAAACCGTACTTGATCGGGGAGAAAATCCGTGCCTTGAGACTCAAGAAGAGCATGGGACTCGTCGAGCTTGGCAACCACACTGGCCTTTCTGCTGCATTGCTTTCAAAGATCGAGCGCGGCAAGCTGATTCCGACGCTTCCCACGTTATTACGCATTGCCATGGTCTTCAGCGTGGGACTGGAATTTTTCTTCGACAACAACCGCAATCGCCACCTGGTCGAGGTAATTCGCAAAGACGAGCGCACGCGCTTTCCCGAGCGGCCCGGCTCCGACGCCAGTTCCTACTGGTTTGAGAGTCTCGACTTCAAGGCCAGTGAGCGCAAGCTCAACTCGTTCTATGCCGAGTTCGTCCCCATGCCATCCGACCAGTTGAAGCCGCACCAGCACGCTGGGATCGAAATGCTGTTTGTCATTGAGGGCGCGCTCAACGTGAAAATCGGCGGCGATGATTACGAACTCGCCAGCGGCGATGCCATCTACTTCGATAGCTCCATGCCCCATTACTATCAGCGCAGGAACGAGGCGGGCACATGCAAGGCGCTGGTGGTGACCGCGGGGTAGAGCCGTTCCAAGGCAGGCCGGCGCAAAGATATCGGAATCCCCGTTTGAAAGGCATTCTCATGGAGTTGCCGATCATTCAGCTCTACCAAGGCACCTGGCAATTCCATGGGGCGCTGGAATTTATAGCTTCGGCAGGTTTTGTTCCCGCGCAAGTCCACCCAGTCAATTATCATTCCAAGGACAACGTTTCCCTCGTCGAAGTCGACTGCTTGTTCCGCCCGCGCGGCTGAGGTCATCTAGCGGACACCACAGAGGGGCCTGTAGCTCAACGGTCAGAGCAGAGGACTCATAATCCTTTGGTTGTAGGTTCGAATCCTACCAGGCCCACCATCTTTTCAATAACTTACGAAATTGAGATTTAACGGTATGACGTAAAGTATGACGTAGTCGTCCAGGCTACGCACTTGGCGTCAAAACCGCATTATTACTGTTATTGAGCGCCGAGCGCACGATGCCAAGCTCCGGATGCTGATATTTCATCGCGGTCTTGACGTCCACGTGCCCCATCGCGCTCATGACAAGCTTCAAATTCCCAGTATTCTCCAGAATTCGAGTTCCGAAGTCATGGCGGCCGCAGTACAGCACCAATTTCTTCGGCAGTCGGCCTTCTCGCGTGCTTGGCGAAACTTCGCAGCCATCGTGGTCAGATGTCCGGATTCAGATCGCTTGGACGCGAACACCCAGCCCTTTTTCCTGGTCCCGCAAAGCGTCTTCAAGATTGTAAAAACCCGGTCGCTCATCGGTACGTACCTGATGCCGTTCACGGTCTTGCTATCCACTACATGGATGAGCCGCTGCTCCCAGTATAGGTCTTCAACGCGCATCCGATAGAGCTCCTTCTCATTGCGCATTCCCGTATCTCGGGCCAAGATCAAGACTTGGGTAAACCGCTCCAGGGTTCGCTTGCTCCTCCACTTGCAAAGAGCAGCAGCTTCCAAAAGTTTGCGCTCGGCCGTTTCGTCCAAACGCAAGCTGCGCGCCTGCTCGTTGACCAACTTGATCTTCGGCGCCCTGCGAATCAGCTTCCAATCCTCGGCTTTGTGCAGGAGTCTTCGCAGAGTCCGCAACGCGCAGTTGGTGGTGGCCGGCGATCCCCCAAACCGGAGAGTCCCGGCAACCTCGTTCGTCACCAAATCCAGGCGCATACCAATGACGGGCGTCTTAGACAGATGACGCCATCCACGGTGGTAATACAGTTTGGAATTCTCCACCAGCCGGGAATCATCCACCGACTCCAAAAAGCGCTTCGACACTTCGAGCACGGTGGGAGACTTCCTTGGAAGTGGGTCTCCGTGCTCGCAAATCTCAGCGAACTTCAAGGACGCGATCTTCTCCGCCCTATTTCTGTTCGTTTCGCCCGTGGATTTTCGAAATCTCTTGCCCCGGACGGCGAAGTCATACCACCAAAATTTCGATTTCTTTTGCTTAAAGACCTCCACGAATCTCCTCCAATGCAGCCCGCACGGAAGGCACTCGTGTGTTCGTCCGGATGTACTCCTGAAGAACGGAGACATCGTAGCGGATTCTGCGCCGGATTTCTACATACTTTGGCCCGTCCCCCTCGTACCTCCACCGCTTCAATGTGGCTGCCGAACGGCCCAGTATCTCTGAAGCTTCCTTGGTGCTAACTAGTTTATTATGCAGTGAGATTGCGGTCACAGACCCTCCAGGCGCGGTGCGCGGTTTTTAATGGTAGATTTCGGATCGGCGATCTCGGCTGAGGTCGCTTCGTTTGAGAACACTCTTCTGTTGATGGCCTCCGACGGGATCATCCATTGTGATCCTTCACGGTGTCGTATGCGGGATGCCGGGAACATCGGCTCTTGATGCGAGGCACAACCCAAAACGCCAGCTTGAACATGTAGCTCCTCCCGTCCGCACAATACATATCACACATAGTCATACTATGATTACTATGTTTTTGGGCGTGTGGGGGCGAGCAGCGCAATGATTGGCTGGTGAATCGGCCACAACGCTGCACGTAATGGGTCGGGGGCCGAAATGCAGCGGTGCGTGAGACTGCAATGGAGCTATGCGGCAGCCATGGGGATCACCTCACCGAACGGTGCCGAGTGATTTTTGGTGGCTGTTCACTGGACTGGTGGTTTGGTGCAGCGTCTGGGAAAGAGCCCTCAAGGTCCCGCCGCCGCCCACTGGTTCGAGCGTAATCGGCTCGCCCTGTTCGAATATCGCGGCGTTATGAACCTGGGTGTCGAAATAGGGTCACGAACGCTACGCCCAATGCGCACCACGCCACGAATTTGACCAAAGAAGCTCATTGGAGGAAACTGTGGACGAAGAGTGGCCGAATGAACTTCGAGAGCTGGCAAAAGCGAAAAAGGCTTAACGTGCGGCTCCTTCAACCCCAGCTCCCCTTTTGTGGTGAGGCTATAAATGCACTACTCAGCCAGATTCTCGCAGCCTACTTTCCAGAGAAAACCACAACTCCGGACTGTTCATCTTCAGAACCTATGAGACTGCTTGCCGCTAGCGGCAAGCTACAGTTTCCAGCGTTGAGCCGTCCTCTGGTTGTGGTTCCCTGCGCCCCAGATTGTATCGGA
>Ga0326727_10004762_pt1 | contig 39983 bp, 61 predicted proteins | sample MB2enrmetagenome_FD_207643 | JGI IMG/M metagenome (GOLD analysis project Ga0326727, IMG submission 207643) | Lab enriched peat soil microbial communities from McLean, Ithaca, NY, United States - MB29MY | ecosystem: Environmental > Terrestrial > Soil > Wetlands > Peat | place: USA: New York...
TAACCCCACGCGCTCCGGCGCACAACCGAATGAGAGGACACACGCACATGAAACGAATCGCAATCGCCGCAGTTCTGGCGCTGGCAGCTATCGGCGTCGTGGGCTGCAAGAGCATCAACGCACCACTCCCGCCCAACGCAATCAACGCAACGGATTCCGGCGTTAATCACACGTTACAGGCCGCTCACGCTGGCGCGAAACAATTCAACGATGATGTGCAGGCCGGGAAGTTCACTCCGACTCTCGCGGAAAAGGCCGCATACGATTCGGTTGTGAACGCGCTTAACGTGGCCGATCCGCTCTACCAGCAATGGCATAAGGCTTTGGTTGCGAATCCTGACGCCGGGGAGCCGCAGCAACTCATCAACGCGGTTGTGGTTGTGACCGCCAACATCAACACTGTGCTATCTGCAATCGGAAAGGTGAACTGACATGACAGCGATTATCACACTCGTTCTCGCGCTTCTGCCTTCGGTGCTAAAGTACACAGGCCTCAACACGAACCTCGACAGCCTGATTGTCGCGCTCGGTACGGCGCTCTCCGGCCTTATCTCTGGCCTTGTGAACAAACAGCCTGCTGAGGCCACCGTGCTGACCACGCTACAGGCCACAATCGCCGCGCTGGAAGCGGATACGAGCCTGGACCCGACCATCAGGGCAGATATTGCCGAGGGCGTTTCGGTATTGAAGGCTGGCATTACCGGCTGGCAGGCAGCGGACGCAAATACCGACCCGTCTACGCTGACACCGTTGCCGACTCTGTAACAGCGGCTACCCCACACAGCGGCGGGGCTACGGCTCTGCCGCTTACAAGTTGCGCGGGCGGGGTGCTATCCCGGAGGCTAGGGGATACCCGCCATAACTACCAAAGAGACCAGTGCCGGATTCCGGGTCCGGTCCTCAGCGGTGGCCTAAACGGTAAACGAACCCGGCCCGCGCACAACACGTTCCCGGCTCTCGCAAGGGGGCCGGGTTCGTGCGAAGGAGGATGTGATGAGAAGGATCGAATGTGAAAATAGTACAGATGAAGTAATCCGTAGCGTCATGAAGGACATGCGTATGTGTTCTTTCTGCGCTCGTTGTTCGTGGACGCCGCGTGAAATGTATACCGTCGTGAGAGAGATAATGCGACTGCGCTCTATGCTTGCATTGAAATCAATGCAGGAGTCCCAATGACCGCCTACGCACTAACAAGCCTACAGCCAGTAGCGCCGCTCCAGATTAAGTTCACCGATGAATTTCTTACGCACATGGTTAACACGCCGAGACAGTATGATGCAACTTGCTGTGCTTTGGCTTTGGAAGTGATTCGACTCCGCGCCCAGATTAAGCAAGAACGCAAAGAGCATCAAGAGGATTTGCGTGACGCATCCCGAAGCGCATCCGATGAGGCGACATGGAAACACGTCCAAGGAGATGATTATGGGTCTTTCTGACGACGAATTAGTTGTCAAGTCGGTTTGGAAGAGCGCCCATGCCGTTCAGGACTTTCCCGGCAAGGTGACCATACGTCGTTTTAGCCCTTACAAAAAGGTTAAGATCGAGGGCGAAGGCAAGACGGTTGCAGAAGCATGGAAGAATACAGCAGACAAGATTCGCGCTATTTGGGAGGCCGCATGATCTCAAGCATCCCCTGGACCGCACCCGCGCCCGTACAGCCGGCAGGACTCCTCTACACGCCGGGAGACGTGCTGGCAGAGATTATCGCCAAGAAAACGGCAAAGTTTGACGCAGCGGGATTATGCCAATGGACGTATCAATCTTGCCGGTGGTGTCGGGAGGGTTACGGTCCTGCGGTGGAATCCTCTGTAACGCCTGGATGGTTTGTGCATCCTGATACGCCCGTGGGACGTGTTGCGTGTGGTGTTCAAGATAGGATTAGATTCCCAAAATGTGCTGATTGCGGACGCTCGGACGATCATCATGAAGAAGGATGCTCTGGGAGGTATGGACAATGAACGTACTACACAGCATCCCGCCGCCTCACGCGGTCACGACAGGACACGCCGGCTGGCTCTATACCCCTGCAACGGACCTCTGCGCGTGGGCCTGGTACGCCCTGGTAGCCGTGGCCCTGATTTGGCTTCTGCCGGGGCAGCTTGGGGAGTCGATCAAGGCGCTGTGGGGGCCTGTGGGCGCGTGGATTGCCGCCTTGCCGGGGCTGCTGGCCATGGGCTGGTGGGGTTGGATGGTGCTGGGCGTCCTAGAGTCTCCGAGGGTGCTGGAAAATGTTTTACCCGACTTTCTATGGAAAACCATAGGCAGGGAGCAGCTTCGGCGGCTTGGCTTTCCGGGGTTCATCCCACCGGAGACGACCTGATGGGGGTATGATTGAGTTTGCCGGTCAGATTCACGGTAACGGATGCGCTGAGTATTTGTGTCTAATGGCAGGCATCGACCGGCACAGTTTCGCGGCTGTTATGGCCGCATCAAGTTGCGCGGGCAAGGTGAGCGCCTTAGTCCTATCATTCTAAAGCCACCTATGTTTCCCGGAGACGGCGAGACGGCCCGCGCAATCCGTTTCTAACGGAGGCAGAGCAGAAGCAACGGAGGCAGAGAATGGAACACGCCCAAGTAGCTGTCACTGTTCTCGATGACGCGCTAATTGACGTAGATGTTGTGGATGCTGTTCTTGCCATGAACGCTATCCCGTACATCGAAACAATCAGCAGTTGTCAGGGAAATCCGGGACCGATAGATTTTCAAAAAGGAATGTATGGCCATATCGCTTTTAACCATTCTCAAGGATGGAAACCGCTTGTTGAATTTTGTCTTATTGACCTACGTGCAAAATTCTCGGAATTTATCGACGATGAAATCCGTATTGACATCTTTGCGAATAGTAATCCTTATGCGTGGTTGAATTTTAGGAATGAAATGCTCTCGCTTGTCACGACACGGCTCAAAGAATTAGCTCATCAATAGGGAGGCATGAGATGGCAGCATTGAAGACGTATTGTCCGAATTGCCACTTTGACGCGCACGGAGTAGAATCGAGATGCGCGGCGTAAGTCCATGGAAAGCCCGGACGCCCCTAGCGAGGGTATCCTAAGCACGATCTAAGCGTGTTGGCCCTTGGGTGCCGCACAGGAGGACAGGATGCACGAAATTGTTTGGAATTATTTCGGCTACATTGAAGGCTGTGTCTGGCGGTACAACGGCCATGTCAGTACCTTTGTGCGACTTTGGGCTTGAGGAGGACAGGATGGCAGATTGGAATATCGCTTACAACTGGATGATGGAATTTGAAGACCCCGCCCGCGCCTACGCTACGGTGCCGGACCGATGCCCTGCCGGATGCGCGGGGCCATGCTTCGCCATCTCCGGCGTCAACTCCGGAGTGTGGCCGAAAGAGTTTGCAACTCTCAAATTTCTTCCACAGGAGATGCGCGGTTCCGGTGTCGAGCAGTTCTACTACAAGAATTTCTGGAACGAATGGTACGCGCAGCTTGACTCAGACGAAGTGGCAAAGCGGGTCTTTGACATGGCCGTGAATGGCGGACCGGGAACGGCGGTCAAGATTCTACAGACGGCAGCAACGCATGTCAGCATCTTCCATGATACTCTTCCGGCGCCTACAATCGATGGAAAATGGGGGCCACAGACAGTTTCATGCGTAAACGGACTGCCGAACGATGAAATCGTCGCCGCTTTTCAGCAAGCTCGCATCGCCTACTACAAGGCCATACCCGGCGTAGACCCCAAGATACTCGCGGCCTGGATAGCGAGAGCAGAGAAATGATACCTTGACAAAAGGAATATGTGATAGTATTAGTCTATCGGGAGAGGTGGGCGTGAGCCTGTCTCTCTCTTTTTTTTAGGAGATTAATATGCCCTCAGAAGAAATTATGAAAAAATTCCATCGAGGAACGCTTCATAGCGGAAAGAAGGTTAAGGGAAAGAAGCGTAAGATCGTTCGTAATAAGAAACAGGCTAAGGCTATCCTTTTATCGTATCTTCGGCGCGAAGGAAAAATAGGGTTACGCAAAAAAGGAAAAGGCAAGAAAACCGCACATAAGAGCGTATCAGGAAAGAGGTAATCAAATGGCTCAAGATGATGCGGCACAACCCCTCTTAGATATACGGAATAAACTGATAGACTATGCGCGTAAGGCTAAAGAGTGGGGAGAATCAGGAACTAAGAATTTAGACACCACTTGGCATGATGAAATGGTGCGCAAGGCGAATGAAAGTTTCCAAAAAGATGCGGAAAAGAAGAAGATTGTCAAGAAACCTGTCCAGAGTGCGGGGACGAGAAAGAAGCCGACCACAAGCAAACCAATCTATAGGAAACGAGTGGCAGGTAAACAATGAACGAGATTGAAAGTTGCACACAAGAGTCAATAGGTAAGGGTCGCAAGAAAGTTGCGGGAGCGCGTAAGATCGCAAGGATGAGGAAAACCACTAGGAGAGAAAAAATCACAAGGAAGTTAAAAGGAAATGGCAAAAAGACGTAAATCTCAGACAACAGATGTAGCGGCACAGACACCTATGCCTAGCGGCGGTAGTAATGGTAATTGGGATGTAGGAATCAGATCAGCCGATAACGGAGCGGTTATTAACATCAGCCACAATACTGGCGGGAAAAATCCAAAATACGAGTCCAAAACTCTTGTCGCTACTTCTCCCCGTCATGCTTTTCGCATAGCCGCTGCTCATTTGCCATCATTAGCGAAAAAGGTTGGCAAGAAAAAGGGTGGCAGAGGAAAGAAGTTTGCTCTTAAAAAGAGCTAGAATAGACTCATGCCAAACGGTAGCTATTCATGGTTGACCCTCAGTACCGCTATCTCCCAATTAGGGCAGAGGCTTAATATTACTCCGTCCACGACTTCCTTTTGGACAACTGCGGAGCTTCAAACAATAATTACGACTTCACTTCGCATTTTTAACAGTTTAACGTGGATGTGGCGGCAGGATTTTAACTATAACTCTTCTATTCTCTGGAACTCTTTAGGATCGCTTACAGGATCACCAAGGTTAAGAACACTTACAGATACTTACGCCTACACTGAAATGGAGTATATGTTGTTAGAACCGCCCTCTGGTGGAACGTGGTCGGGGACAAGCCAATTTTCAATCTCTGTACTTTCCCAAGCCCTCCAGCGGCGCAGGGACGAGATGATTCAGATTGGGAATCTTAACCAAGTTCTATCCTCTGGAATTTCTCTTATCCCAAACACGATAAGGACTCAACTGCCTGATAATGTTATAGATGTAGAACGAGTTCGTTACCTTCCCGCTTTGGCTTCTCCTACGGGAACGGCAATAGCTGGAGTGCAGACAATCAGCGTAAGCAACACCTACGGAATAGCGAACGGACAACTTATTTATGGGACAGGAATAGCCCTGGGAACGACCGTTACCGGAGTAGGAGTAGGAACGGTCAATATTTCTCTTCCAACGTCAGGAGCGGTTTCGGGAACGCTTACGTTTACGGTTCCTAATACCCTTTACCGAGACGATACGATAGCCAATGAGTTTTATGAGGCTCCACTTTATCAACAAAACTCAGGAACGCCACAAACATTTTCTTTGTCATCTGAGCCGCCCTTATCGTGGCAGGTGGACATTCCTCCAGCGCAAGACGGAACCTACGAGGCAGTTGTATTGCAATCAGGAACGGCCTTTAATCCCCCTACAGCGACCCTTCTAGGCATCCCTGACGACTTTGCATGGGTATTAGAGTGGGGAGCCTTAGCAGACCTTCTAGGACAGGAATCAGAGGCAACTGACAGAGAAAGATCAGCCTATGCGCTCAAGAGGTATCAGGACGGCTTACAGTTAATGCTTAAAACTCCGTGGATTGAGTTGGGAAGGGTGAACGGGCAGGCGGTAAGCATAGACAGTATTGTTTCAAGCGACAGATATAGTCCTGAGTGGGACTCCAATCCTACTGGCTTTGGGCCTATGATTGTGGCGGGAGGAATGGACTTCCTAGCTGCTCCCGTTTCTTCAAATGTCGGAGTGACTGTACTTGGGAACGCCCCTGTTCCTTCGGTTGGAACTGATTACTTGCAGGTTTCCAGAAGCGACTGGGAGATCGTTATTTTGATGGCTCAATGCAGGTGTTTATTCAAAATGGGTGGACAGGAATGGAAATCTGGATTAGAATTAGAGAAACAGGCGATTCAGATGTGCGCCGCTGAAAATTCCAGACTGAGAAGCCTTGGAGCCTTCAGTGATGTGTTAGATCAGCGCGGCCAAGCGCAGGAACGGTCGATGAACAGGTACAATGTAAAGGGAGACAAGGGATGAAACGTCCTATAGAAGAGATTGCCTTTCTTAGTATGGTTATGGAACGCCTTAAATCCATGCCAGCCGAGGAATATAAATTAGTGAGCGAGAAACTGGAGATTATAGGGCGTAAAGCAAGAGGAGAGAAGTTGAGGTAGAATAGAACCATCTCATCGTTTTCCGGGAGAGGCGATGGAGCGCAGGTGAAAAATGGCTCTCGGACCATTCGACCACAAAGGGATCGATTTAGTTTCACCCTTGAATCGGATTCGCTCAGGTTTTACCTCACTGAGCGTCAACATCCGGTCCTACTTCAAGGGTGGCGTCACCTTCCGCAATCTCCTAACAGCGGCCATCTACACACTAGGAGCGGCAGTACACAGTCTCAAAAGGCTCAATGATTTAACGCCCAACGGTCCCCCATCCGGTTTCTCTATAATCAACGGCGCTTCGACTGTTTTATCCGCTTGGAACTCAACAATAGGTGTAAAGAACGTAGCGACAGGACTAAGTGGGAATCCTGTTTCTATGGTTCCTTTCCGTCCCAATGCATCCGTACAGCCTTGGATGTATGTTGCGGATTCAGCGGCAGCAGGATCGACTACGCTGCATACTCAGTACCTTGGTCTAAACAGTTATGGTCCCTCCGGTACTCCGGTAAACTTCGTCTCCAACGGCATGATGAAGGTTTCCTGTAATGACGGGTATACGGGAACTCCTACACCTACCGCAGTGTGCTGGAAAATGGGAATCGAGGAGCCTCAGTTAGCTCCAGTTGTGTCTACTCAGAACTCAAGCATCGGGACAACTGGAAGCCTGTTAGCGACGGCTATTCCGTGGACGAACTACAATACCGCAAACTCTAGTAACAATTACGGAGAAATTTATGGATTTCCATACACAGGTCCGACGCCACCAGTAGACGGAACAATATGGTATAACATTAACTGTCTCTATGCGTCATACATAACAATCAATAGTATGACTCCGGTTCTAACTCCATCTGCGCCTGTCATCAACGGAGCTACAATCACCACCCAAGCGGAACTTGTAGCAGCTACTAGTGGGCGAGTAGGTTCTGGAAGTCCCGGTTATCCCGGTTATCCGGGGCAATTTATTCAGAATCTAGGATCAGCAACTCATCCAACTACTGCATCGTATGTCGTTGGAGCATTTGTAGACTCAAGTGGCGCTGTAATGACAACCGCTGAGTATGTATGGGTTGCTCCTCTATTTATTCCAGCCGTGGTAGATGTAGGTGTTGCGTTAGCTACGAGTACCAATATACCAGTGCCTTACGGAGCGTATGCTTTTCAGGTTGGAATTAACTCAATTGGAAATACGTTTACGCAGGGAGGAACACCAAATTCAGGTAGCATAAATATCAATTATACGGTGACTACACTTGCGTTACCTCCAGTAACAGCTACCATAGGAACATTGACGGCATATTATTGGGGAGACTCTCCCACATCAGGACCAGTGGCATCTTATATTTGGAAGAATCCTGGGGATTCTGGTGGTAGTGGTCCGACGCGATCTATTTCAGATGCGGTAGGAAGCACAACGGGAAATTCGTTTATCTTCGATGCTTCTTTTGGTACAACGGCTAGTCCTTCTTTACCTCCAGGAATACCCGGACCTCCCGGAATCGACCTAGAAACTGTTGGATCGGACGTTACATACAATCAGATGGAGTGGACTGACCTTAGCCCTGAATCTGTAGCGGTTGGAAGCAATGCTGTCTTTGCGGCTCCCATCACAACAACATATACAAATAACACGCAATATATAAACTTCAATTTCTGCTTGACGGGGAATATTTATTTTCCTTCCGGTGGTCCGGGAGTGTACTACACATTAGTTTTGACATATAAAGATGCGGTAATGTGGGGTATTGGAGGAGGGGTAACCCTAGTACCGGGTTCAGTGAGCGGAGTCCAATATGTTTACACTACTACTCCACCTGCAACCTTATCTGCAACAAATTCCATGCCTGTAACTATTTCCGATGCAGGACAAACAATAACGGTTTCTAGCGGTCTTCCGTTGCTTCCAAGGGTTAAGTCGCCTCACGGAGATGGTGGTCTTATATATTCAGTAACATTGCAAGTAAATCCACCAGCGGCGGGAATATATCCTATTGAGCTTGACTATGACTTCTGGTATCACTCAGGACGTATCTTACTCTTAATGGCTTCGCCAACAGCAGGAGCATCACCAACTATTATTCCTCCGCTTACAGGGGGGTCATCGGGATCGAGCGGACCTTCGATAAGGCAGGAAGTTCAATACCGTTATGTTTATCGTTCAACTGCTACTGGAGCAGTTTCTAATCCCTCTCCAGAATCGACGGCGCAAGCCATTCCGGTAATGTCGAATACGATCACGTCGTTATGGTCACCAGACCCGCAGGTTGACGTGGTGGACTACTACCGGATTGACTCTACGGTTTCTACTTTCACTTACGTTAACACAGGACCGAATGATAACTCAGGTAGTGGAACTAACACGCCAGTCACGGACTCGCTGCCTGATACGTCGCTTGGAGACAAACTTCTCGAATACGACAATTATGAACCTTTTCCATCAATAGACCTTCCGCAGAAAGGAACATGCTATGTTTCCGGTGGAGTGATTACATGGGTTTCCGGTGGGGCGATAGGAGGATCGGCTACAGGATTTAATATAAGGTGGCTGGCAGGAACTGAGATTCTTATAGGCTCTCCTACGTCTCTGGCCTACACGTTCATCGCTAGACCTACATCGGGTACGAGCGTAACGATTCCGGGTGTTCCAGATGGTGGGTCTATCATTGCGCCTATAGCTTACGAAATACCAGAGCCTATTCTTGCTGCACAGCCTTTGCCGTATCTTTTTGGACCAACTGATAATGTGAATTTTTGCTTTGGTGTAGGTGATCCTTTGCGCCCCGGTACGCTTTACTGGTGCAAGGGATCGAATTTAGATTCTGCTCCAGATACCAACCAAATGGATGTTACATCGCCCGATGAATCCCTTATAAATGGCGCGATTAGCGGTGGACTGGGAGTTCTATTCTCAATTAGGCGTGGATGGCTTATATTGCCAAACTTTTCTACTGCAACGGCAACGGCATTAGGAACCACAGGATCAACTTGGACGTTGCAGGAATCCTCTATAACTAGAGGACTTTATATTCCACGCTGCGTGTGCGTATCAGGCGGAGGAAATATATTCTTTCGTGTGGATGATGGAATTCATGTTTCGTCTTATGGATCAGCAAGCAAATCTATAACGGACGAAAATTTATATCCCTTATTCGCACATGAGAATTCAGACAATTCAGGTAATCAGCCACAACCAATAACAAGAAACGGAGTAACGATTTATCCTCCAGACGATACGCTCCCAAATCTTCAAAGATTCTCAATCCAAGGGGCTTATATTTACTATGACTATAAGGGTACGGATGGCTTGTTCCATACGCTAGTATTTGACGAAGCTGCGATGGGTTGGGTTATTGACGCTTATACTCCATCAGCAACAATTCATGCTTCCAATGAAGGTCAAAGCCAACAGGGAGTATTGGTAGGTTGCAGCGATGGGTCAGTACGTCAATTATCAAGTGGGGGAACGGAAACGATTACTGGAATAGTAGCAACACCCGCCTTCGGTGGACGAGGATATATGCACTGCGGACAGGCTGTGGTCGAATATTCCTCAACTAGCACCGTTACTCTTACTTTCTATGTAGCAGATGAAGGGAATGGTTCTTATGCGCCTCAACCTGGAACATTGCCAAGTACGGGCGGACAGTTGACAAAGTATTTTTTCAGACCATCGGCTGCTAAGTGGAAGTTGTTGGTTGCGCAGTTCTCCAGTTCTGTGCCATTTGTTATGAACTTTGCCGGAGCAATATTTTACCTCAAGGCGTGGGGTAGCACATCAGAATATTCTCCAGTTCCGATCTTTGGAGGAGCAGGAGGAGAGGGATGAAGAATCCGGTCACGCCACGTCGCTGTACACGCTGCGGAGCGATAGGCCACCAGCCACATCCAAATGGTTATTGCCAAATGTGTAATAAGTGGAAGCAGAAAGGTAAGTAAATGGCTATATCGCGTTTCCCATTTGAAGCTCAGATCACAGCTATGCCACCTGAGCATCAGTATGTAATTCGTAACTTATGGAACGCGGTAGCGGACGTGCAGAACGCTATACCTATATTGAAATCACAAATCGGAGGTAAAACAACTTCGTCAACTACATCGTCTACTTCCAGCGGGAGCGGAGGAGGAACGGAAACGATTATTTTAGGAACAAACACTGCTGGAGTAACGTCATTCAATAATTTAACAGGCGCAGTAACTTATATGCCACAACTAGGATTTGTGAATCTACAAACCGGAGTCACTTCATATACAGTACAGCAGAGTGACGGAGGAGGAGAGATTGTATTAAACGATGCTTCTCCTATCGCGGTGACGCTAAATAATGCGGTCATACAAGTTCCTTGGTTTAGCATAATTTCTAATCAAGGAAGCGGCACGGCAACAATAACGCCAACACTGGGTACGATCAATGGCCTAGCATCCCTTACTCTACCGGGAGGAAGTTGGGTAACAATATTTTTTGATGGGACAAATTGGTGGGCAGATTCTCCGGGAGGGACGGTAGGTGGCGTAACGAAGATTGTTGCTGGGACAAACGTTACCATTTCGCCAGTTGGCGGCACAGGGGCAGTGACGGTTAATACGACTGCAACCGGCAGCGCCCCAGCCATGACTTCCAATGCTAACGGAAGGGCTGCAACCTACAGTAACGGCTATGTCCATGAGTGGGGGTTGGCTGGACCGGCAACAACAGGAGTAGCTAGGACCACGGTTGCAGTGACGTTTCCGGTGGCGTTTGCGGGGGTTCCTGTCGTGAATTGCAGCGCAGCGGAAAATCCAGACAGCTACGGAACGGCAGTTTTTCCGTGCTATCCGACGAATATCACAGTAAGCGGATTCACCGCCAATCTTGCGTGCGGCGTGACCATAGGAGGCGGTGGTCCATCGAACATCGTAAATAACGTGTATGTAAATTGGATGGCCGACTATTACTAGGACGGGGGAAAAGAGTTGCACTATTTGGAAGTTGAGGTATAATGTGCAAGTAGAGAAATACATGAGTAGGGCCGACCGGGAGCAGCCGTACTCGTTTCGCAACGACTATCTAAGTCGTTAGGAATGAGGAATATGGGCTTCTTCAGTTCACTTTTTGGTGGCCAAAACGAAACCCTAAATGCCAACATCGCCAAGACGGGCGCTATAGGCGATTTTAGTACAGGCATGGGCGAGAAGAACCTCACTACTGCGTCAGACTTTTGGAATTCGATCCTTTCAGGAGACAGTTCTAAGCAAATGGCAGTGTTAAACCCAGCCATATCCTCAGTCAAGACCTCAACCGCACAGGAAAACAAAAGCACAGCAGAAATGGGAACTCGCAGTGGAGGAAATGCTGCGTCCACGGCGGCTACTAATGATAAGGTTCATGATTATATAACAAAACTCATTGGAGACTTAACAGGGAAGGCGGCGGGAGAAGTAGGAAGCATAGGAAGCAATCAGCTTAACGTGGGCTTAGAGGCATTAGGAAAGCAAACAGATATGTCCCAGCAGAGAATGCAGAATTGGTCTGACAGTATCCTCGGACTAGGCGTAACAAAGGCTGCTGGAGCCGCTGAGGGTATGGCGTTAGGTGCTCTCACTGGTGGAGGTGGAGGCGGTGGTGGAGGCGGTTGAGGCAATTACTAATGAGTAATTCATTGTAGGAATGCAAAGAAACTAAAAAGGAGACAATCATGGCGAACGATGCAGCATGGCAAGCAGGAGTGGACATCGCACAGAAGCACAAGGATGACAAGAAGAACAAAGGTTCATGGGGAAACTTTGGTCAAATCCAGCAACCGAAGGAGAGTGGCTGGAAGAAAGCCATGCACGTCCTGTTTCCGATCTCTAACTTCGACAAAGGCGGCAGGGTCAAGAAGACGGGCGTTTACAAGTTGAAAAAGGGTGAGCGTGTATTGACCGTTGCTCAGCAAAAAGCGCATGGATTGAAAAAGGGCGGAAAGAAAAAGCCGAGTGAGAGGAAGCGCGTAGCATCGAAGAGGGGATAATTGGATGGCAAGTGACCAAGCGTGGGCAATAGGCGCACAAATAGGGACAGAACGCGCTAAGGAGCGTCGTGCGCGTAAGCAAGCCTTGTCTGATACAGAGCTATACGGAAAGATCAACGATCTTACTTCACCAACTTGATTGGCAGTCTTACGGGGAAATCCGCTGAGAGTCTTGCTAATCTTGGAAGTACCGAGATGAGTACAGGGCTTGGAGCATTAAACCAACAGGGAGGAGAGATTGAAAAGCGTATGCAGGCATGGTCTGACAGTATCCTCGGACTAGGCGTAACAAAGGCTGCTGGAGCCGCTGAGGGTATGGCGTTAGGTGCTCTCACTGGTGGAGGTGGCGGCGGCGGTGGAAGCTAATCGGTTAAGTCAACAAAAGGAGGAAGATCAATGGCAAATGTAGATGCGTTCAACAGTGGATTTGATATGGGTAGTGGAAAGAAGTCACCCAAGAAGAAGACCGGGGAAAAAGATGGACAGGATAGCGGTAAAGCGACGGGACTAAAAGGCTATCTAGGGAAGAAATTTGGAAAACATAATAATTCTCCTAAGCAATTCTCAGAGCCAGAAGAAGGACCTGTTGCGTCTGCGTATTCTTTCCATAAAGGTGGAACCGTAAAAAAGACAGGCAATTACCGTCTCCGAAAAGGAGAAAAAGTCTTAACCATTTCGCAGCAGAAGGCCGCAGGAATTAAGAAGGGCGGAAAGAAAAAGGCTAACTCTCGCAAGAGAATAGCCTCGAAAGGTTAAAGGAATGGCTAACGTCCAAGCGTTTGAGAGTGGCTATAATCAGGGATACGGCGCTATGGAACATCGTCGTGCGCGTAAGCAAGCCTTGTCTGACGCTCAATTTCAAGAAAAACATAATGAAATTCAGGGCATGATCGACAACCTGCAAACCCAAGCAGCGGCTATCCCTGATAAGAAAAGCGACGATTATACCAAGGTAAAAACGCAATTAGATCAAGCATTGCAGGAACGTGACGCGCATTGGAGAAGTCTAGAACATCCTAACGCTATAATGAGATTTGGGAAGATGCTTGGCAAGGATATGCATTTTCCTCAAAAAGCTGCTCCTGATTACGCCGCGTCTGCCGGTAAAGAAGCCGATCAACTTTTAGCGGCTGGACCGCTGACTCCTGAGCAACAAGCGGGCGTAGGGGTTAGAGGGAAGCTGGCTGAGTTTAATGCGAACCTTAAAGCACAGACAGACATTTGGGATAACCTGCATAAAGGCGCATCGCAAGAAGAAAAAGATACGGCTCACTCTGAAATCGGACAGAGGTTGATGCAGACAATGTTTGGGCTTACTGGAAAAGGTCATTGGAAGCAAGTAACTGGGAAGATTTATGATAAGCCAGCTACACTGAATTATGATTCTGACTTAAACAGATACACATATCAAACAGGAGAATCAGTTCCTCAAGAGGCTCTGGATACTTGGGTTCCTGATGTAAAGCCTTCTGGAACGATAGCTTCTCTGGAGATGGATCAATACAATAAAGCTGTCGCCGGAGGATACAAAGGAACATATTTACAATGGAGAACAGAACAAACAGCAGGAAATAAGCCCAAAAATGCTGATGAGGAATTCCGTATTCTTCTTAAAAAGAAGGATTTAGGAGAGCCTCTTAGCAAAGATGATATTGCCACCATGAGAGCATATCAGGAATGGATCAATGTCAAAACAACTCAACCTAAAGTTGCTGGCTATCAAGCATTGGCATGGTCAAGGATTGTTCCTGCTGTAGTTCCCGGAAGACCGGGAGAGACACAATATGTTCCTGCTGGAATCGCATACAAAAATAACATGAAGGCTCCTTCTAGCCTTAGTCATTTAATGACTATTTATTATGGGACAGGTAAGGGAGGACAAGATTTATTGCGGTTTAACACGGCCACCCACCACTTAAAGTTAATGGCACAATTAGCTGACAACTTGGATAACACACAATCACCTGTATATAATCGTCTGAAGAATGAATGGACAACGCAACTTCTTGGAGGCGAGGCACCTACGGATTTCAATGGTATCCGCGATGCCGTAGCTGGAGAACTTTCTAGGCTGTATACGGGGGTAGGTGCGACAAACGAGGAACTTGAAAACATAAAGTCTACAGTAAACAATGCTCAATCTCCTGAGCAATTGGCGGGAATAATCTCTACCTCGCTGGCTACAATGCACGGTAAGATCGAAGCGTCAGCACAACAATATATTTCTGGGACAGAAGGAATTCCCGCCTTTCCGGAGGATGTCGTTCCACCTCCTCCGCAGGGCGCAAATCCACCGCCGAATCCTAACAACCCGCTGGCAGGTAGAGCAACCAATCCGCAGGCTCAAACTAAATCCAAGGGAGCGCGTAGCCTAGCGGCTGCAATGGCGCTGCCTATCAACAAAGGAAAGAGCGCCGCTGAAGTTGAAAAACATCTAAAAGACCTTGGCTATACCGTAACGAGGCCATAATGCCAGAACCTAAGAAACCGCCATTAGCCGACCCCTACGCTTCCCTGCCGGATACATCGACTCAAGCGCAGCAAGACCCTTACGCGAATATGCCGGATGCTTTTATTGCCCCTAAAAACAATAAAGAAGGTCTGTATCAAATGCAGAGACCTGATGGAACTATGGTTGAGGGAGGCGTCCCCCATAGTAAGGTGATGGATGCGTATAAAGCAGGTTATTTGATTGCGCCTAAAGATTACGAAACTTACGCTAAGAACCACGAATATGAACTAAAGAAAGCGGGAAAACCTTTCGATCCTAATGTTGATCTCCCGCGTTCGTTTGATGAAGTTACGGCATCTCCAACTCCGTATACTCTCCCTTGGATAAAACAGAAAGCAGAGAACATGAGAGAGGGAGTCCTTAATCTACTTCCTACTGCTTTTGGTATCGGTGGAGGACTATTAACTGGTGGTGCGGGGTTGGAATCTGGACCGGCAGATATTGCTATAGCGACCACTGGAGCTACTATGGGTGGGGCGCTAGGAGAAGATGTTCGTCAATCAGCAGAACGGAGACTGCACCCTTACGAACACAGGCTAACGCCAGCAGAATCCGCTAGGAAGATTGCGGTGCAGGGAGGCATACAGGGAATAAATGAATTAGGGGGAAGGGTTGGTTCACGGTACGCCCTTGGTCCAGCAGCCGAGTATTTCAGAAATACTGCTGCTGCATCTAAAAAGGCCGGAATTGCATTACTCCCGTCAGAGGCAGCAGGAAAGTCGCCAAGCATAGTTGAGAAGTTAGCTAAAGAATCCATTTTTACTAAAGGTAAAATGGAGAGATTTCGCGCATTGCAAAATTCTCAATCACAAGTAGCCGTAGAATCGCTTGCAAACAGTATAGATAATTTTAGAGGAACTCCAGAAGAACTAGGAAAAATGGTAAAAGGGGGAATTGAAGCGCACAAGAAAACCTTCCGGTTATTGCAAAACTCTCTCTACGGGGATATTGATAAGGCTATTGGACAGAAAACAATTCAAGTCCCTATCTACAAGTCAGTCTCGACGGGTATATTAGATGCGTCTGGGAACCCGGTAATGAGAACTATGCAGACCGGCACAGAAGAAAAAATAGTAGATAGCGTGATGCCTTCTTTAAATGGGCATTACGATGCAAGCGGACAATATATTGAAGGATTGAAAGACTTTGCTACCAAGGAATTAAAGGAATTAGATCAAGAAGAAAAAGTATTCTCCCCTGCCCTTCTTAAAAAGGGAAGGAGAATGCTCCAAACCATTATTAAAGCTCCTGATAATATGAACTATCAGGCAATGGCAAATGCTCGCTCGGACGCACTAGGGATCGCAAGGAAACTAGATAGGGCTATGTCTGGTAAAGAGTCGGGATTCGCTAAGAGGATGGCACAACTCTACGATGAATCTATGATGGATGCAGCCAATAAGAGCGGAATCCAAGGACTGCCGGAAAAAATCAGAGAAGCAAACCAGATAACGGCTGAGGAGCATGTAAGATTTGAGCAGGCTTTGATAAAGAAGATAGTGAAAACAAAGAAGCCAGAAGCTATTGCTTCACTTTTGACTGGAGATATAGCAAATCAGGAAGCGCGTGATTTATTTTCCGTACTTCCTGCTGACTTACACGCGCCAGTCCAACGGGAAGTAATTATGGATACAATGAGAGAGGCTACAGACCCTCTATCTAAGGCATTTAACGAAAGACAATTTGCTAAGAATGTTGCAGAAATGGGAGACGAGAGAGGAAATATAATCTTTGGAGATAACTGGAAAAATATTAAAGAACTATCTGCAATATTGGAAAAGATCAAAAGTCCGATGGGAATGAGTGGATCGGCAGCATCCCTACAAAATGCTGGAATTATTAAAGGTGCCCTTGGAGGTTCTGGAATAGGAGCGGCTGCTTTAGCAACAGCTACCGGACATCCTGCGGCTGGAGCAGAAATACTTGGCGCTGAAGCTGTAATGATTCTTGGATACGCATATACCTATCGTGCATTAGCTAGTGCATTAACCAATCCAGAAATGGCTGTAAAGATTATTAAGGCGGCGCAAGCACTGAATCGCGCAACACCTTACGCTATAATGGGAGCCGTAAATGAGACAGGTGGTGTTAATAAGAACGTACATAAAGTCAAGGATTTACTAGACGAGTGGAACAAGAATCATCCTAGCAAGACGATTCATCCTCCAGAGTCAAAGGCGGAAGACCTTCAAAACGAGTTTCACAAATCAGGTTTAGCTCCTGCTCCTGCTCCAGCAGAGGGAACAGGGCCGCAATTGTCTCTAAGACCAACGCATCGGTTCGACGAATCCACTAATAGCATTGTTTCTATGGTTTAGTCTTATGCCCGATCCCAGGAAAAAACTCGTTATGGTGAACGGGGTAGGAGTCGTGCAGTTTCCCGGCGCGATGGACGATAAGAAGATTGCTGAGGCTATTCAAACGCATAAGGAATTGAAAGTTACTCCATCTCTCCCGTATGAAAGTTCTGCCGCAATAATCCCTCCAGAGTTACAGAGAATAGAGAACGCTGTAGGAGTTCAATACAAACTAGGCAAGCCCGTAGAGGGAAGTGATTCTATTGCATCAGTAGGAGAGCATGAGCCTCACGTTATAGAAATCAACGATAAGACAAGATGGAATCAAGGACCAAGGCAAACAAAAGGCCATGAAATAGTCCATATATGGAAAAACAATCTTCCGGCAAAAATGCAAGCAGCCATTCCTCCAGATGATCCAGACCCTAAGAAGCGTTACGACATTAGCGATGCTGATACTTTAAGGGCAATGGGAAACACTTTAGTTACCATTCCTCAAGAGAAAGCCGCAACGATTATACAGACATGGATAGCAGACCCTAGCCAAAGGAAACGCCTTCAGCCATGGATGGACGATCTAACAACTATTCCTTTAAGCGTAATGCAGCCCACCTCTCCTAGCGACAAAGGAATCAACACAAATATAAGACCACCAATACCTCCGATTGAAGCGTATCTTACTCCAGCGCAGATGAAGGAAAGAGCAATAAGAGCAAGAATGAATTTAGGTAAAACTCAAGTTACGGACGCGGGAATAAACTTAATCAAGAAGTCAGAATCTTTTCGTCCTAATGTCTATAAAGACTCGGCAGGAAATCCCACAATAGGATATGGTCATAGGATTGAACCTGGAGAATTCTTTCCCAATGGAGTCACGCACGATGAAGCATTGGCGATGCTGCATAAAGATTTACATACTGCCGAGAGCGCAGTAAAGCGTTATGTTAAAGTCCCATTGACCAAAGGACAATATGATGCCTTAGTTAGCTTTACTTTTAACCTTGGGGTAGGAAACCTAGCAAATTCTACACTCCTGAAGCAACTAAATTCTGGAGATTATGACTCAGCAGGAAAACAGTTATTGCTTTGGAACCACTCTAAAGGAAAAGTAATAAAAGCATTGACAGATCGCCGTAAGGCAGAGTTAGCTTTGTGGAACGGCTCTACCGCTATTCCTAACCCGCAGGACGTAAAGAGAAAAGGTGAGGAGTTGCAAGCAAAACTTAGGATGCCGGGAGGAATGAAATGATTGAAATATTAGAAGGTCACTGGTTTAATCCAGATCAGATCGTTTCCGTAAAAGCAACTGGAAAAGATAAATGTATCCTTTGGACGGCAGGACAGCCAGCTACGGAAGGACACGTTTTAGAATACAGTGCTGAAGAAGTAGTTCAAGCAATAGAGGACTGCTACTCTGAAGGCGAAGAAGAAATAGAGGATGAATAAGCGTAGAATAACGGAATGGGAACAGACGAACTCCTTAGTCAACTTGAAGTCTGCGAAAGAGCAGCCTACTGGTCACTAGACTGGGAAAAGAACCAAATCACGCCTAACCAGCTACTCCAAGAGGGTATCCGCGAAGGACTTCTCTCAGGTAGAGGCGATTTTGGGGAATGCGCTGGAGAGAAAGTAGTTGAAATCGGCAGCAAAAGAGAACTGACTACAGATTATCCACAGGTCTATGACCAAATAATCCACATGGCTTCCCTTGCTGATATACTCTCCCACGCGCTCAGGAAGGCCGTAGGAGAGCCTTGGGGCCTACCGGAGCCTACTACCATCCCTGGAGGCCACGAATGGAGTAGCACCGCCTACCTAGCGCCGTCAGGAACGTCCCTAAGAAGGGTTGTACTCGTCTCTCATTGGGATAAAGATCGACATTACTCTTTCTGCCGTTCATGGGAGACGGTAGGAAACATCTGCGCCTATTCTTTGCCTATGCAACTTGCGGTTTGCGTTCTCGGCCAAGTTCGGGATGGAAAGCATTACGGATATTTTTCACGAGGGTACAGGCATCCGGTCAACCGAGGACTTCGATTTCGTAAAAAAACAGACGTAAACTCAAGATTTAAGGACAGTTGGCAGCAGGTATTTCGAGAGGATTTTGATGATATTCCTACGCTTGACTGGCTTTCAGCGATGCACAAGGATGGAGTTTTGGAGGATAGTTGTTTTAGTGTGACAGTTGACGTGCCGCAGGAAAATGCACGGACTCACGTTCTGGATTTAGCGGCTAGGAAATTAGATAGGCTGATGAACCTTAAAACAGTACCAGATGAGCAATTTACAGGATGCTCTTGGCCTACGAGATGCCCTTACATTACTCCATGTCATTCGGGATATGAGCCGTCAGGGAAGTATGGGTTTGTCAGGATTGAATCCCTGTAATCACAGCAGATGCTTTAGCGGTAGCGTTCCAATCTATCTCTTCACGGAACTTAGGCGGCTCCCCTACGCAGACAGGAATAGTCTTGTACTTTGGATCGAACAAGTAGAAGGTGTTAGGATTGGCGTTCTTGTCCTCAATAACATCGAAACTTCCAAACGGAAAGCTCATAACAATACCCTCATATCATTCTCTATTGGTTTCAAATCTGTTCTATCGACATTAAACATTGTCTTTCCGTCGATAACCAGAGAGAAGAATTCGCAAGTTTCATCGTGTTCAAATTGGATAGTATGGTAATGCTCATCTGGAAGTAAACCATCTTTCCAAGCATCGCAAAACGCACATCTCGCCTTCACTGGTCCGAACGTGTGGTAACTCATGGTTTATCCTCTCCCAGCAAATAAATGTGGCAGCATTCTTACAAAATACTGCCACACCTTGAATTAGTCCCGTACTGGCGCACGTCCCCAATCGTTTACTTCGGTTGCAATGCGGATTCCCCACTCTGTACCGGAAGGAACCGCAGCGGGCTTATGCTCTTGGTGTTGAACCGTCGCTCCTTCGCCTACGATCCGCACAAATGTTTGACCGTCTTTTTCGTACATCTCGACGGCTTCGGCCTCATCACAAACGATTGAATGGTGATGACCTGTCGCTTCGCCAAGTGCGAGAGGGCGCACAGGAATCTTCTTTGCATCCTTCGGAATACGTTTCATTTGTTTTCTCCCTTCGGTTAACTGTGCTGTTGAACGATGCGTTCATCTGCTTGGTCTAAACTCCAGAGTAACACATCACCTTGTCTGTAAAAGCGCCCATTCTTGTACTCCTGTTCCGTCATGCCAAACGCCTTACCTACGGCAGCGTAAACTCGCGTTTCATCATGAGATACACGCTGAATATACTGCTTTCCTGTACTCGGACAGGTCAACCTAACAAATCGGATAGGGCGATCCTCAAAGTCTTTCAGAAAAGAGGATTCCAAAAGTTCCGCTTGCTCCTCTCCTTCTTGATACTGTAAGGCGGCAGGATCAGAATTATCGACCAATTCTGACATTGGCAATACGGGAAATCTTGCTTGAAGTGTATCAGTGTGCAAGGTTTTCAGTTCTGAAATCTCAACAAACTTTGACCATCCCATACGTTCCACCATGCAGCGCCTTACCTCTGCGTTATCCTCCTTCTTGATTTGCTCAACGGTGATTGTATCTGGAGATTCAATCACCTGTGCAGGAACCGATGTACCGTGATAGGAGTAGATTTTCCATCCATCCTTGAATTCCATAGCTGGTAAGGATTCATGATGGAGTCTGCGTTGTTCGTCAATAGTACAACGAATAGGTCGTTCACTTACAAAGCAGAATCCTTCATACGGAAACCACCAATTTGCCGACTCTGCAATGTCCTGCCACCATCCAAGATGCTCTGATTTCTCGTGATCGTAAGCAATCTTTAAGTGTAATTCCATGAAACGATAGAAGCCTATCCAGTATTGTTCCTGCTGGCCCCAATAAGAACTCCCCAGAGAACTCCCCAGAGAACTCCTCAGAGAACTCCTCAGAGAACTCCCCAGAGAACTCTCCAGAGAACTCTCCAGAGAACTCCTCAGAGAACTCCCCAGAGAACTCCACAGAGAACTCCCCAGAGAACTCCACAGAGAACTCCTCAGAGAACTCTCCAGAGAACTCTCCAGAGAACTCTCCAGAGAACTCCTCAGAGAACTCCTCAGAGAACTCCTCAGAGAACTCCACAGAGAACTCTCCAGAGAACTCTCCAGAGAACTCCTCAGAGAACTCTCCAGAGAACTCTCCAGAGAACTCCTCAGAGAACTCTCCAGAGAACTCTCCAGAGAACTCCTCAGAGAACTCTCCAGAGAACTCCACAGAGAACTCCTCAGAGAACTCCCCAGAGAACTCCACAGAGAACTCCCCAGAGAAATCCACAGAGAACTCTCCAGAGAACTCTCCAGAGAACTCCACAGAGAACTCCTCAGAGAACTCCCCAGAGAACTCTCCAGAGAACTCTCCAGAGATGGGTTCTCTGAGGGAGAGACTTTCTTTGTCCATTCTTGCAGAACAATATGAGCAAGTATGCAAGTTGCTGGAGAATCGCACCAAACGAATGTAGGCTGTTCTTTTCCGATAAACTTGTACATTTTCCCTATTGCCGCTTCTGCTTTAATGCGGTCGGCAGGGTCAGTGCAAGTGCCAATACGCATACACTCTGCAAACCATTTGTCATGCGCTATCTGTTGCTCAGGCGTGAGTTTTTCAATCTTAATCATTTCTTCCCCTCCTAATGGGTTTGTGCGGGTGGATCAGGTAAACAGTACCCTCTGGTACTCTCACGTCCTCAACTACTGCGCCGAACATGTTTCCGAATGGGAAGCTCATCTGTCTTCTCTTTTTCCGCATCTTATGCATTCTAGTACCATAAGGAGCGCAGGATGATACGTTCTCCACGGCCATATATCTCCCATCGGTTTCATGTCGTGTAAACCTAGTTTGCATAGTAGTTTCTTCGTCAAAGGTAACGATGATCGATATGTATGTATTTCTTTTCGCTTAGTGTCCATCTCAATACTGTCATCAGATATACTTTGCCAAAGTTGCCTATTCATAGGCATTCTTGCAAGCTGTTCCTCTGTAAGACTAAAAGGGTTATTAGTTATGCTCATTTCTTCTCCTCTCCTGCTACTGGTGTATACGGCCAGAGTTTCTTTGCAGTTTCAATGTCCATTTCTGTCGTCCACTTAGCGAACGATGGGCGTGTTGGAAGCGGAGGTGGATTATAAGGTTGATATTCGGTTCTGCTTCTCTCTTCCCTGTTCTCAAACACGCAGTTTCCTTCATACCTAAACCAACGTTCAAATTCGTGCATCTCAGCCTGTTTGATTGTATCCGCTATAACGTATTTTATTAGACATTCAGGCGTCATTCTTTCTAATTCATACCAATGGAATGTACGCGAAAAGTAGAAAGGACTCCTTTGCCGTACTATCTTTCCGAGAGATATTGCTAAACGCTCTCTTGCCGCAGAAACCTGTCCTTCTTCAACGCAAACAGGATCAAACGCGGCGTTATCTGATTCATATCCTTCATACGTGACTATTATGGTAATGCTTGAATCCCAAGAGTCAGTAGTTATCCTTATTTTCCATCCTGGCTTGTAGGAGATACTACCAAGTATTTTATGAAGAAACCCTGCTGTATCACAAGGAATACTCATCATTCCTCCGGGCATATAAGGATTAGGATACTTACTCTCCATCATAGCCATCATGTCCTGAACACCTTTAAGTGTTATTGGTGCTTGGCTGGCGTTAGGATCACTATTGTTAGCTATGGCTCCAGAGATAAATCCTGCCGATGCATCTTGAGAGGCAAGTATCTTTTCTATCGCATCTACGGGAAAGGAAGGGTTATCTTTGGGTTCCATCGTCATCCTCTATTTCTCTGGCTAACTCATTGGCATACGTCCCTTTGGTTTGAGCGCAGAACCATATCTTGAAATTATCCTTTGCGTCCTCCGCGATTCGTCCTCTTTCATTGAGGATCATCATTCGTACAGGGGCGAGAGGACCGCCAAAGTGACTGACTTCTAGCAGGATGTCTGCGCCCTCTGCAATACTTTGACGTTGCGCAGGGGAAAGTTCCCATCGTGAGATGGCGCTAAGACCGTTCTCTCCCGGAAGAGTTCTCAGAGGGATGTACTCAGGCTGGTCCAGAGCATAGATTTTCTCGTAGTCTTCAAGCCCTTCAACGACAGGGCCGATGGATGCACTCAAATATTCAAACATTGTTTCCTCTCCCAAAAAACAGCATACATTAACTTGCGCTTGATTGCAAGCATTATTTTATTGTAGTCTAATTCGCCTCCTTTTCGCTTTTTATGTATAATGGAGGTGTCGGTGTAGTAAGCACCGGCCAAAGACCAACACAGGAGATACCCTGCATGACACCCCCACTCCCTGATTCTATACCATCCAAACAATGTATAAAATGCGGAATACTTAAGCCTATTACTGAATTTTATGAGAACAAAACCTATAGCAGCGGAAGGTCTAATACATGCAAGTCGTGTGCCAAAAGATTAAACAGTGAAGCGAGAAAAAAGAAACCAGAAATCTATAAGAAAATACAAGAGAGATATAGGGAAAATCATAGAGAAGAACTGCGCGATAGATCGAAGAAGTGGGTAAAGAAACATCCTGAAAGACGAACTAAAATCACAAAGAAGTACAACGATAAAAATCCAGAAAAGAAAAGAGAATACTACGACAAAAACATAGAAAAAATAAAGGCTTACAATCTTGATTGGCAAAGAAAGAACACTGATAAGGTTGCAGCAAGAGCCGAAAGACACAGAGCTAGAAAGATAAATGCTCCCATCAATGACCTAACTGCGGCGCAATGGAAGATGATATTAGAAGCATTTAACTACCATTGTGCATATTGTGGCAAGAAGCCAAAAGGGAGAAATTTAGAACAGGAACATATTACGCCTCTCTCTAAAGGCGGATCACATACTTTGTCCAACATCGTTCCCGCGTGCAGATCGTGTAACTCCAAAAAGAATACTGGACCTCCGTTGCGCCCCGTTCAGCCTCTTCTCTTAGTTACAGATCAAGGTATTACGGGTTTAAGATCGGGGAACACGTCAGGTCTGTCGAATGGGTAGTTAAACGTCTCCTGCCCCGGACTTCCTCCCCACATCCGTCGATAGAGTTCAGCGTACAGCGGAAAAGTGTGGTCGTTGCAGGTTTGCCATTTGGAATCTGAATGGATTGTCACTGAACCTCCTCCATTATGAAGGACGCCTTCTCCGCCTCCTTCAATCAACTCGTAGCCGAGAAGTTTTGCGCGTCTGAAGAGCGAGTTGTCAGCAAAGTAGAAGGGAAAGAGATGTGCGTCATAGCCTCCTAGATCAATTGCTGCTTGAACGTTGTAAACTGCAAGAATTTCATAAAGCGAGAAGATGATAAGCCACTTACGACCATCGGCATCAGCCTGTCTAGCCTTATCGAGCAAATCAGTTATTTTACTGGAGGGGAATTGTGCGTCGGAGTGCATGTGAACCAAATACTTAGCCCCACTCTTTTGCGCTAAACGAAACTCAAGATTGTGCGTGACAGAGAATGGCAAAGGGACGGGAGGCTCATAAACAGTAACATGAGCAACATCTTTGTAGCGATCTCCTAATTTCCCATCGCTGTTGTCGATGACTATCATTTCGTAGGGTGCAGTGCTAGCTACCGCTGCGTCAAGTAGATCAAATCTGTTTACTACAGGGCAGCAGATTACATAGTCTTTTTCGTTCGTCATTTGTTTCTCCTCCCAAGCTGTTAGGGCATCTTTTTGTTCGTTGAAGCTCATTATTCCCTCCAGAACGATGGTAGATTTTTCTCAATTTCGATACCTTGGTATGTCTTACTTTGTCGCGCTCCATGTACTTTTACCCATTCAGCCATAGACTTCATTCCATCTTCGAGAGTTGTAATTGGCTCAAAACCGAATATTTCACGTGCGGGAGTATGGTTACAAAAAGCATATTTAACCTCATATCTGGGTTCGGTATGGATAACATTCAAAGGCATCTCCATAGCCTCAGATACAAGCTCGGCAAGACGGTTGATTGTAATAGGGATTTCTCCTCCTGCGTTGAATATCTTTCCGTAAGCTGCTGGAGTTTTAGGCGCTTTGGCGATCATTGGGATAATATCTGAGACATAAGTGAAAGCTCTAACCTGCTCTCCATCTCCAAAGATACGCATAGGCTTACCCAATAGGAGATTGTTCATGAAAATGCCTACTACATTACGGTACTTATCTCCGATATTCTGACGTTTTCCGAAGACAGAATGAGGACGAAATATCACATAATCCATACCAAACAACTCTTTAGTTATTGCTAGTTCCTGCTCTACTGCATATTTGGCAATTCCGTAAGAGTCCTCTGGAGACGGGATCATGCTTTCATCAAATGGAACTTGGTTAGTCCCATATACTGCCATCGAAGAGGTAAAGACAAAACATTTCACGCCATTATTTACAGAGGCATTGATAAGGTTTATCGATCCCATCAGATTATTTGTATAATTGAACCGTTTGATAAAATGGCTGAGTCCTTCAGTTGCATATGCGGCTAAATGGAACACATAAGTGAACTTGTAATTTGCAAATAGATTGTTTACAAGCTCTACATTATTGATTGATCCTTTGACGAAGGCGCAGTTACCGTTGACATTTTCGATAAATCCACCACTGAGATCGTCAAGAACTACAACATTGTATCCTTCGAGAGACAACTTTTCTGCTAGGTGCGATCCTATAAACCCTGCACCACCTGTGACTAATACATTCTTCATGCTTCCTCCGCTGGATACCCGTAATCTACGTCAATTCCCTGAACCTTCAAGAGATCACAATTTGCATCATCCATAGCCTCTAGCCATCCACATGATATATTATTTCTTTTACATTCAGCAATAAAAGTCCTTACATCTTTAGGGAAACATCTTCCAGAATATCCGCGTTGCTCTAAAGTGTTAAGTCCATATGCCCCAATCCTTGAATCACAAGAAAGAATATCTTTTATATCACATTCCTCAACGCCAGCAGATTTTCCAAGTTCAATAACCTTATGAGCAGCAGCAACGCGAACCGCCAGCAGAAGGTTTGAGGACAGCTTTATAAGTTCTGATACTTCACTTTGTACAATAAATGGTTTACTTTGCGGAAGGTAGTCTATCAACGAGGTAGACCTTAATTCTTCTTTTGTAATACCAATAACTTGACGGCAAGGATTACAGAAATCTTCCCATGCGCTTTTAGCTCTTAGAAATTCAGGATTGTGGAATATCTTATGTTGAGGGTAGAGGTGGCTCAAGGATTTACAAAATCCTATAGGAACAGTCGAACATATTACTACGGATTTACTCCCCGATAGACACTTAATGGATGATACGATATAAGAAGTATCCATCAGATTATCAGAAACATCAAAAGGAGTATTTACACACACAAATACTACTTCTGCTGCGTTAACATCGTCTATAGAGCCATCTCCCTTTTTGTCATAGGAGGCAACATATCCATACTGTTTAAGCCAACGGTAGTAGCATGATCCAACTATTCCAAGACCAATAACTCCAAACCTAATTTCGCTCATAGTCTCTCTCCAGGTACAAAGTAAAAGTTCGTCTCTTTCGTATCCTCTGCCATTGTCTCAAATCTTTCCAATTTACCATTTTGCAGCGAGAAGCAATGGTATCCGAATTGACTGAGGAAAGCAATAATATCATTCGGATGATAGTTAAACCTCTTGGCCCACTTCCTCAGCATCTCACACTGGATGAGGGGCTTGTGTTTCTCCAGTACCTTAGCACCTCCCTTGAATACTAGAAGCTCTGCTCCTTCCACGTCGCATTTGATGATGTCGGGAGGCAAAGAGCCGTATCCAACAAAATAGTCTAAGGTAAAAGTAGGCCGTTCGAGAACACAGGGACTAGCAAATCTATTTTCTTCAAGAGGAGCCATCGATGATGCTCCAGAATCATCAGGAGAGACGTAAAATAAAGCAATAGTTCCCATGTCTGTTAGACCGTAAGGAACTAACGCCACATTTCTAACGCCACTAAGAATAATACTACTTTGAAGTTGTGTGATCGTATCTGGTATCGGTTCAAAGGCATATATCCAACTATTTGGAAACCGCTGCGCGAATGATATGCTGTAAAGACCTTCGTTAGCCCCGATGTCATAGAATATATCGCCATCTTTCGCCAGCGATAATAGCATTTCTCTTTCTTCGCGCTCATAATCCCAATTTATCATCGATAACTCTCCACGGTTCTTGCAAAGCCTTCCTCGATCATTGTTGCAGGATTCCATCCTAAATCCTTAAGAAGAGTGATGTCATATGGTCCAGTTCCCTCAACAGCTTTAGGAATAGGAATATCGCCTATCCCTCCCCGCCGCTCAACAGGAAGATTAAACCATACTCCTAATCGTCTTGCTAGGTCTTCGATGCTTGTATAGGTGTACGGATTAGCCACGTTGTACGCCTTGGCGGATTCTCCTTTTAGCAGGACAGTAAAGAATGCTACCGTTGCTTCAGCTAAGTAGAGAAAACCCCTCATTGCGCTCCCGTCCGAAGTGAGAATTATCGGGCCTCCATTGAGGATGTCTCGTGTGAAGTCAGCAAAGACTCTTCCATCGTCTAATCTCATTCCAGGTCCATAAGTGTGACAGATGCGGACGATCTTTGCTGGAACTCCGAACTGGCGATGCCATGCAGCACACATCGTCTCTCCCATGCGCTTTGATTCTCCGTAGCAAGAACGAGAATTGAGAGGATCAATATATAAACCTGCATCTCCAGATGAAAAGAAAAGGAATCCTTTACAGTCAAAGCAACTTGCCAACAGTGAAGCTGTACCTATTGTATTAGGAAGTAACGTGTCAACAGGAGAGGATAAATAGAGTTTAGGACTAGTTTGCGATGCGGCATGAATCACATAATCTAAATGTTTAATGTCGGAATCGTATTCTGACATATCGTGCAACCAAAAGCACACGTCTTTTCTTCTTTTGTACGCATTAAATCGCTCACGCGCTCTTTCTTCGTTTCGCACCGCAACGGTCACTTGCACTGGCTTCCGTAATACATTCATATTCAGATAGAGAAGCGTCTCCACCATATATGCTGGTAGAAACCCTGCGCCTCCGGTAACAAGGACGGTAGCTCCCTCAAAGTCCTCCCACGGAAGAGGAGCCGATACAATCTTTTCTATATCCTGTTGAATAATTGTGTTCATATCTTACTCCTAACTGTGTACAACACACGCATGACCAACCTTACCATGCCTAATTCCTTGAGCAACTAAATCCTCAATCAGCCAACCATCAGCACAAGCATCAGCGGCAAGAGGTTCTCCCTCTCGTCTTGGAAAAGAGATAAAACGTGACCTTTTTAGAAGAAAGTTTGTTTTATCTATATGGCTTCCTTGTGCCTTGCAATCAAGAACACATCCATTCTCCGGTCCCTCCATTACAATATTGCAGTAAACTAATTCGAGGTTATCCTTTTCAGCTTGTCGCAGAAGTTTGGAAGCATAATACTTGGAATAAAATGAATCGTCTGACGGGAAACCTAGCCATTTTCCTTTTGCATAAGTAGCTCCAACTTCAGCCGAAGAGTAGCAGCATATTCCAGCAATATCCGCAGTGTAGAGATAGCTAATCCGATCATCAATCTTGCATATTTCCTTGTGTTTAGCCGCGATTACTGGATCGGTAGCATTGTCAGTTACTATCGCCTCCCAACTTTCTTCTTCCTGAAGGATTAGAGAAAGAAGGCATAGGTTCAAAGCAAGAGGTCTGTTCCATGCACTCACGATAAACGATACTTTTGGATTAGAACTCATGCAATGCTCCTGTTGTAAGCTGCCCACATTCCTTCAGTACCAGCACACCCATTGGCGTGGATAAATGATGGTCTAGTCCCATAGGTAGTGTTGATTGGTTTACCTTTGATGAAATCCAATTCTGAATAACCACCGAAAAGACAATAAAACAGCTTTGTTGTGTGGTCTATATGGCATAAGTCAGAACCATCTGCTAACCGTCTGTTGAAGAACCATTGATTCAAGGCGTGAGGAAGAAAGTCGGGGTGTTTCTCAATAGCATCTGCCCATTCATATATCGCTTTAGGTGTTCCTGCCGTCATACCACCGTTGACGAAGCGATGCTCTCCTCTATCGGGATATAGTTCTCCAATGCGCTGTGCTTCTGCATAATCAGGATAGCAATTCTTTTCTGCTGCCTGCAGGACGTAATCCATAGGGATATTTGAAATCACATCTTCACGAGTTCCAAAAAAGGTTACATCAAAGGCATCCGTGACAACCAGCCTCTCGTAATTAGCAAAGCGAGTAGCCCAATCGCGGAAATATTGTACTCCAGTGGCCAATCCCCAACCTAAAGGCGGAGGAGGCCCTAACGTCTCAATCTGGAAATCAATTTGCGCCTCTGATAACTGTTTCTTATAGAGAGGCAAAGTTCCAGCTTCGCAGGTACACGGAATGATAACCAGAAGATCGTTATTACTCGCCATTTGAACTGTACTCCATAATTCCAATTGGTTTAACGTTTGGGAACATCACATAAGGATACTTGGTTTTCAGTTCTTCGATCAGGTGGCCATCTGCCTCTCTAGCCTCTATGTCGAGCCAACGCCCTATGTCACGCTTTACGACGAGATTCAGCGTGTCACTCATACATAACCCCGGAGGATCGCAAAAGAATATTCCACTATGACGCCACATAGGAAAGATTCCCCATTGAGGATAGTTAGCAGATTCCAAAGCTATGGAAATATCTTCAAGAGCGTGGTCGTGGGCTAGGTAGTTATCGCAGTCGAGGTATATTAGATAGTCCCCCGTTGCTTTGTCCCATGCCATCCATCGAGCATGATTCCCATAGTGACCATATCTTTGTCCGCAAAGAAATATCTCTCGCTGTGGATGTTGGATTTGCGCGATAAGCTCATCATTATACTTATCTGAATCCACAGCCACTATATGCTGCCAGCTAGAATAGACCTGAGTTTCCACTGATCGGCAACACCTAATGAGAGACTGGCGCTGGATTGTAGGGCTGATTATCGTGAATGAGATCATTTCACTATCCTTTCAGGAGGTACTGCATACCACACAAGTTCAAAGTCTCCTTTTGAGTAGCGGCGAAAATATAGTTTGTATTCCGGTTGCAGCGCATGAATCAGAAGTGGAATTTCCCAAAGATGGTCTGATTTATGGTAGGCGCAGATAGCTAGTACGGGCTTGTGCTCTTTGAGTATCCTACGCGCACCCCACAAGGCTTTAAGCTCTGCCCCTTCGATGTCCATTTTTATATAAGTGGGGAAGGTTAACTCGCACATCTGATCGAGAGTAGTTACCCTTACTTTCCTGTCTCCTTCTCCAAGATGCGCCGAGTAATCTCCAGTAACAACAAATTCTGTATAGCCATCAATATCGGAGACAGCAAATCCTAATGTTGTAATCCTTCCCTTTCCCTCTGGATCATGAACGTGGTACAACTTATTGAAGTTAACGTAATCTGGCTCAAAGGCGACAATTGAATCCCACTTCTCCCATCTCTCTATAAACTCCTTCACCGTATCTCCGTCTGCTGCTCCACAGTCAATAAATTTCTCGTCATCCCGATGCGTGATGAAATCAGGAAAATAGAGGTCTTTAATATCGGAAGGTGGTAGCTGTCGTTCTAAGTTAGGATCACGACGAAATTCCATTTGATTGATAAGTTCGTGATGTGACTGCATATCTCCAATAAGAAGCCTGATAGTAGAGTAGGAGCGTTGTGGAATATGCGTGATACCTTCCGGCAGAAACGTCCACAATGACATTGTTTTAACGCCAAGAGAATTGATCTTCTCGCTAATCTCATCTCCATAATCCGATTGCATTGCCGCAGGAATCCAGAGAGCATCAGGGTAAGACTTAACCCCTTCTTCTGGACTAAGTATTTTAATTCCCTCTACCTCTTTGCCTTGCTTGTCTGGATCGTTATCCACGAACGCTAGAGGAGCACAGGTCATTCTGCTCTTGAGAAACCTGCCTGTTACTCCTGCGCCAAAAAGGACTATTCCCTCGCTCATAAACTCTTTCTCCTTCTTTCGTATTCCTCTGCGCTTAGTGTGTCAATCGAGTCCTTGTTAGTCCATAAAGCATCACAACTGGAACAAGTGGGTATTGTCTTTCTAAGCCCCTTGAGATGAGTTATGCGTAAATATGCTAATACATCTCCGTGCCATATATCCAATAGTGAATCTTCCATCACATTACCCAAGTGCATATCTTGATTCCATGATTGGCAGCACGGTGCAACGTCTCCGTTAGCCTTAATAATCATCTGGTAAAAGGGGAGAGTGCAGGCGACTTGATCTCCAGTAAGGTTATCTGTCATGGTCGTCAACGACGCGGCAGGAATAAATGCTGATGCCACTCCTCTCATACCTTCAAAGAGAAACTCGTCGGCAATGTCAGAATAAGACTCCTTAATCCACTCACCGAATGAAGGATTATTAGAGAGCCATTTGGCGACAATATGAGGAGATGATTTACCTTGAGCGTCCCGTAATTCTCGAAGAGTACGGACATTCTCAAGAATAGAAGATTGAACGGAAGGCTTGGTTTCTTCATAGATCGAAATTCGGATGAAGTGCAGTCCCGCTTCAATCAGTTCTTGTGATTTCTTAGCGTCTAGTCTGCTGCCGTTTGTAGTTAATAGAACGTCTCCTGAAACCGTGCAAGCTAATCTGGCAATCTCTCCAATTTGAGGATGTAGTGTTCCTTCGCCTTGCAGGTGTAATTTGATAGATTTTACTCCGCCCATTGCCTCAATGTCGTCAATTACCTTGTGAACGATAGGCATAGTAATATGCTGGTGATAACCCGCTCTTTTTGAATAATCAGGGAGATGTTGAGGACAGAAAAAACATTGTGATCCGAAGTTACAGATATTGGTTGGTTCGATATAGATAGCGAGAGGCTTAGGAAGAGGGGCAGACGCAGCAAGGTCTATGCGTCCATTCTCCCGTGATTCGACATAACGGTTCATGTTATATTTCCTCATCTGCCATAGGGATCATCATGTTCTTACGGAACTCGTCTCTTGGTAACCGTGGTGCCATATCTTCCATCGGCAAACTCACAATTGTTCCGTCTTCGCGTATGGATGATGTTGCCCTTGGAAGTGTTTGTTGGTCTGGCGATGTGTAGACTGCACAAACCACAGGACCATCACAGAATAGCACGGCGGCAACAGATTTATGAATGTTTTTATGGCTCCTGATTTCCATTGACCTTATGCCGTAAGCCTCTGCGACTTGACGAACATCAGGAAGCGTTAAACCGCTTGAGGGGTCACTCCCAACAAGATTCCCCTTGAAGTGGCTCTTTTGCATATTGGAGATCGAAGCATATTCTCCGTTGCAGAGGATGAAGTATTTGATGGGGAGGTCAAGTCTCCTGACCGTTTCCAAGTCCTGAATGTTCAACTGGAAACCACCATCCCCATTGACACAGATGGTTCTTTTCCTCCCCGATGCCAGACAAAACCCAATGCTCCCCGGCAATCCAGTCCCCATAGCGCCAAGGCTAGGAGCGTTTACGACCCTCTGGCCTTTCTTGACGCGAAAGGACTGAAGAAATATATCGCTACACGCTCCTGAGCTTCCCGGTGCGAATACATCGTCTTTCGTACATAGTTCTGAGAGAACGTCAGCGAGAACGTAGGTGTTGACTTTCTCTTCTTTCCAGTATTCCGGCAGGATCACCGGATACCGTTTCTTCCAAGCCTTAGCGGTTTTAAGCCATTTAGAGGTATCAGGAAGCGTAAACCCCTCCAACTTCTCTAAAAGCATCTTTACAAAGTCTTTGGCATCCTCGCAGATAGAAACGTTGATAGGAATATCGAACTTGGATAATTCATAGTTATCTACGTCAACGATGATTTTCTTTGCTTCACGCGCAAAGTTCTTGTGGCTAAACGCCACTTGAGGCATATCCAGTCTAGCACCGACAACGATAATCAAGTCTGCGTTCTGCTGAGTAAAGTTTGCTCCTCTGGAAGCGATGGCTCCCGGACGGCCAGAGTAGTACGGGTGATCCTCCGGCAAAAGGTCCATAGCCTTCCATGTCAACAGCGTAGGAATCTTTAGAAGATTTACCAAAGTCTCGAATTGACTGCACCTCGCCCCATTGCCAATAAAAAGTACCGGACGCTTTGCTTGCTTGAGAGCGTCGATTACAAGTTCTATATCTCTGAATAAATTGCTTGACCGTGCATAAGATATATGCGGGGCTTCTAAAGCGTCAGGATCAATGTCAGCCGCTTGAACGTCAAGAGGAATGTCCAGCCAAACAGGACCACGGCGACCGCTCGTAGCACAGGCCCAAGCCAATTCCAAGTCGAATCTAATCTGCTTAGGATCGGTGATCGTAGCCGCGTACTTTGTAATCGGCCTAACGATGGAAACAATATCAAGTTCCTGTGGTCCCCTAGAACGGACTTTGCTTTTGGTGAGCATATCGGATGTTTTTACTTGGCCAGAGATAAAGATTACCGGAGAAGATTCCATCCATGCCGCCGCAACTCCCGTAAGAGCATTAGTTCCCCCCGGCCCAGTAGTTACTAGAACTGCGCTAGGATTGCCAGAATACTCTGCATACGCTTCAGCGGCAAAAGCAGCGGCTTGCTCATGGAGACAGCAGACGTACTCCAAGTCCTTGTTCCTGCCTAGCGAATCTACCAAGTGCATAGACCCTCCACCAGCAAGCATAAAGACGTGCTTGATGCCGTGAGAAGCTAGGAACTCCATTATGTAATCAGATATTTTCATTTACTCCATCCAATGAGAAACGTAAGTCTTACGGTTGAGGTTTTTCATAATAGACTCATCTGTGTACCATGAATCCCCTGATTCGTAGGACGATGATATTTCCTCAATAACTGCGCCATGTGAAGTCCAGAAAGAGTGTTTTAATCCGTGAAGGATTGTGATGATGTCATTCGCTTTGTGGAAGGTATGTACCCCACCAATACTTACCGTTACATCCCCGTAAAGAACGTGGTAGGTTTCGTCCTTCTTCTCGTGCCACTGCTCAGGATGTTTTTGACCGGGAAGGACTACCATTAAACGTTTACAGTAGCCACGATTTACTACGGTAATAGCGGTGATCCCTGTTGTGTGAAAGTTTTCAATGCCGCAGTGGTGAGAGATTTCTAACTCGCATTGGCCGGGAACAGGAACCTTGCTCTTTTTAATAAAGGCTTTCACCTCTTGCACGATGTTATAAACCTGTTCCCTCTTGTTTGTGATCTTCACTCCAACTTTCATAATAGGAGCAAGAAAACGGATTCCCTCTAGGGCCGTAATTTCGGAATATTTTGAAAAGTCCTGCGCGGTCATCTGGCCTTCCATGGCAGGCATAGCAAAGAAAACGTGCTTAACAAACTCACCTTTCCCTATCTGTTTATCCGCAAATGCTCCGCGCTGTAAGTCTTGTAATGCCTGTTGTTCTTCTTCGGTAGAAGCATAACGTTCATTATCGACACCTATCATATTAAATGCCCATTCCGCAGAATTTAACCATGCAAAGACCTGATCGGGGGTGGCGCTATAATCATTAGCTTTATACTTCTCAGTGTTTAAGGCCACGTGCTTCTCAAATACAGTTGCTCCCAGGGCGATAGCAATCCCTATGCTGTCATAGCTATTAGGAGATTCGTGAGTAGAGTATCCTATCTCTATATTAGGATACCTATTCTTCAATAAAGTAATCTGGCCAAGATTCAGATTCTCGCCGGAGGTAGGATATTCAGCTACGCAGTGCAAAAGAGATAGTTGTTTCCTGCGATGAGTGAAAAAGCTGACTACTTTATCTATCTCAGACAAAGGCTGACCGGCGACAGACGCAATTACAGGAAGATTGTATTTAGCTATCCTCTCCAGCAAAGGCCAGTCTGTCAGGTAGCAGCTAGGAACCTTAATAAAGTCGTATCCGTGTTCTACAATCTTATCGACAGATACCTCATCCCACGGAGTACAGATAGAGAGAAAACCCGCATCGACTATGGCATCCTTTAGTGTCTTATACTGATCCCATGAGAGAGCGGTTTCAGTAAATCTCTTGACATATTTCATATCCATACGGTTCTTATAATCTGGATGGATGCAGGTTTCGATGTCTCGGTATTGAAGTTTCACGGCAAAGGTAAAAGGGAAGCCTTCCGAGACAGACTTCAGTTCTTGGATGATGCGGATTCCATGTTCCACATCTCCCATGTGATTGTTAGCCATTTCATAAATGAACAGAGGGCGCTTATCTCTCATAGTTCGCTCTCAAGGTTATCAATCGTTACGAGTGCGAGGTTTGCATCCCGGTTATCTTTCGCATTGCCATTTTTGTGTATTACCGTTTCATTTGGCTTCAACTTGCGTCCAAGACGGTGCTCCATAAGATCATCTTCCATGTAAATTATCTTTCCATCATCAACACGCCACACGTGACTAGGACGCTCATTCTCTGCTTGAGCGGCGAACTTCTCCATACAATCATTGCAATAATCGCAGTGTTCACAGTCACCATGTGAACGCGACAGGATAGGATAGAACTTGTGTGGCTTCGGGCGTGGACGCTTACGGAATGTTCCTGTCATTTTTCCTCCCGATGTTCTTTTTCCCATTTGCAGGTGTAGCAACGTCGCTTAGTTGCGTAGTCTCCGCTATAGGAATCATGTGTATGCCCACAAGAGAGTGTTTCAATATAGGAACGCGAAAATGTTCCCGGAACACGTTCACGCTTTACTACCTTGCGGAACGGACAGCCTTGAATTGATGGGTAGACTTTGCTCATCGTAAAACCTCGTCAGAACGATGATCCCAAAGCCAATCATCAACAATTCGTTCAATATCCACTGCCTTAATGCGGTTAGCTTTATACGGCATCAGACTGTTCCATTTTTTTGCGAAGGCAGCAGAGGCTAAATCCTTAGCTTTTAGCCAATCGTCAAGAAGCATTTTGTTCACTCCAACTTTGACCATCTTTGTTTGTTTCATTTCGCCGCCTCCCTAAACCATGGCTCCCATTCGTTCAACCAAAGATTGTCCCAATCATAACGCGGATCGAGAATTGCACGTTTACCAATCCACTCCTCAGCCTTTTTCGCCCAATCCTCTGCGCGATAAACAGGACGCTTTTGTGAGTAACTGCCATCATATCTAAAAGCTACAGAATCAACCTGCATATCTTCTGGAACAAAGTCACCGGCTCCAGCGTAGCTGCCCGTTATGCATGGTGTATGACAGGCGAGACTTTCTGCTATAGGCAATCCAAACCCTTCAGCGCCCGGTCCCAATGTAATGTCGCAGGCACTATAAGCAAAAGCCATAATTTCATCAGAGAGGAAACCTAGCGAAATTACGGCCTTATCGAGCAATTCGTAATCCACAAGTAGTGATGGTATAGACCAACAACGCTCCAGAATATCCGTGTGCAGCCATACTCGCAACTTTCTATTACGCGCTAGGATAGAACAAGTTTCCAGAGCAAGAGGTATGTCTTTTCGTGATTGATTTGTGCAGACGATTCCTATCAAAACCTCATCATCTCTTGGAATTCTAGTTCGGTTAGTTTTCGGATCAAGCATAGAAAGAAGTGTAGCCGCTCCGGTATTTTCGAGAAATAAACTTCTTGAAGTGAAGCGGTCACGCTCATAAAATACAGAAGAATCAACGCCGTGAGGAAGGTTTGTGAGGTGTCGTTTATCGGCCTCATAGTTGCCGAGAGTCCTGCGGAGTACATCCTCTCCGAAAGGTCCATAGGCTAAGAGGCGGTCAAAGCCAAGGATGGTCTTCATGACAGGGTAGGTCAATTTATCGTTCGGACCTGATGAATCGATTGGCATATAACCCCAAAGATCGAAAAGACGCTTAATTGCCCACCTCTGGAGACCGGGGAAGCTGCCAAACAATTCAGCACACTGTCTAGGAGTGGCAAGCCAATTGAGGCGGCAGGCGTCCCAAATAGTCATTATGATGCCTTTTTCTTCGCCAAAGAAATCTTTACAGACTTCCGGCAAAGAAGGCAGAAGCCAGTCAGTTTTACCCTCCATATTATATTGCGGGAAAGGAAACTTAGACGATCCTGTTCCCCCGCACCCGTATGTAGCTAAACGATATACGTCTCCCAAATGTTCATGGATTCTGACTGCCAAATCCCGCGTTATGCGCCCAAGCCCAGTGGAGGATGAGATTGCATCGGAAACGAGGAGAATGGGCCTTGGATTCTTCATTCCAGAAATATACATAAGCCAAAGGCTATTGTCAAGGAAAAAGGCGCGGAAAAATCGTCTTGACAAAATTAATCGAATATGAAACAGTATTCCAATGCGACTTGGAAACGTCTTACGAAAGTGGCGAACGATGGAGGATAAAACCATTCGTGTAGCTGCAAAGGAAATAGGAATTGGAGCCTCTGCTTTAGCTCGTATTGAGCACGGCAAGCAGTGTGGCGCTGATATATTGGCTAATGTTTTGTACTGGCTGATACGGGATGAGGGGAAAAAGAAATGACCAAGCCAATAATAGTATTGAGTGCGTTTGTTCTGACCGGCAGAGGACCGGACCATATCAGCTTAAAATTGGATCTGCCTAATGCTTTCACCTACAATGACGGTGAGCCGTATGCACACGCAAATATCGACGCAACGGCAGGAACTGGAGCGGATTATGTCCGCAAACACTTCGGGATTGAGCCTGAAATCGTCCACCTTACAACGTAAAAACAGGGGCATAAATGAAACACAGCGACTTTATGTTAGGTAAAGAATTCCAGTGTGACGGTAAACCCTATCGCGTTACGGACATTGGAAAGCGCGTGATTATCGCCATACCGCTCAACCATCCAGAGGACACAAGCTGGTATGAGGGTCCGCCTTATTGTGTTCAAGAGAGGGTCATTGACGAATACGACTTTGCAGTGTGTGAATTCACTGACGATGTTTTTCCAGATAAGAAGCTAAAGCCCTTAACCGAACCGGGTCGTCGTTAGCTAAACCTATGGAGGTATTACACCAATGGCACAAAGTACCCCTATGTTCATCAGTTTTGTGGTTGTGGTCCCAGCACAGTTTCTTAGTGGTGCCACAGACTTCACAATTTGGACCTTTTGGCTTAATAATTTTCCTTATTTCTTTCTTGCGCTTTTTCTCTCTATTAGAAGAATCTGCGGCACAACGCCACCCTTTCCCTTCACCTCGACTTTTAACCTTAACAGGTCCACAGTTAGAGCAAATTGCTGTCTTGCTAGAAATATCGACATTGGATAAAATGTGAATCTTCTTATGAACTGGCTCAAGGGGAACAACATCGCACTTAGTTCTAAATTTGTACTGATGATGTTTATTACACAATCCCTTAGAATGGAGGGGATCAGAGCATCCGGGGATGGTACAAAGTTTAGTCATAGGCCATTGTACCATAATTAGCGCCGTTGCGGAAAGAGTGTTTGACGAATATAGCATGACGGGATGTTCTTTTGAGTGAAAGAGGGAGGGGAAAGTGAAACTGTCTCACAGACACACGTTTGATCCTGAGAAGTGGAAACTTGTATCGGAAACTGACGTTGCAAAAACACTATACGCGGCAGGTGTGGCAGTTGGTTCTCTTCCTCTAGGTATTGAGAGGGTATGGAGCAATACCTGCAAAGAGTGTGGTGACCTCGTATTTCGCAGAGTGAAGGATATTGAGGGCTGAAGGGAGAGAAAATGAATCATCCAATTACATGGGGAGAGTACATTTCTGTACGCCTTCTGATATGGGCAGGAGCGATTCTTATTGCCTTAATGCTTGCAGTCATTGCGGCTATAAGGCAATATTGTGAGGATATTCACGTAAACGATGATCCGAAGGAAACGTTTGAGCCTCACGCGGGAAAGACGTTGGGGCTGTAGGGAGAGGAAAACAATGAAGGCAGATAAGATTCGTGAATTAGGTAAGCTCTTCCGTGAGCGTAACGGTAAAGAACTTGAAACAATCACCGATGGAAGCGCAACGACAGTAGCTCTAATGGAGATTGCTGCTCAATTGGCAGAAGTCAAAGAATTTCTGGAAATATACACTAACCCTCCAATGGTATTTGGAGGTACTGATATTGACCCTGCCGCGTTGGATGATGCTCTACAGAACTTACCTCAACCGATACTGACTGCGATGGAGCCACGCCTTACCTTGCGCGACAGGTTTGCTATGGCGGCGATGTCTGGAAATTGGGTAGAGAGCGTAGATGCTGATTATAATTCTTTTGCTAAATGGGCATACAAAATAGCAGACGACATGATGGAGGCTAGGAAATGAGTAAACCAAGATACGAACAAGTCACACAGTTCATGAATCTTCACCCGCAGGAGCCTTGGTTTTATCTGAGGGCGCAGGATAAATTGTCGGTTGAAATTGTGATGGAATACAGCCGTCTACTGGAGCGTGAATCGTGGAAGGCCAGGGGCGAAGGAGATGAAGTTCTTGCACGTTCTTTAAGCGACCAGTCCACGCAGGTAGCGCAAGCAGCGCACAAGTTCATGGACTGGCAGGAAGAGAATCCAGACAAGGTGAAACTACCAGACTGAGGAGAGGAACCATGTACGAGGAAACAAACAGTTCTCATCTATGCACGTCGCGCACGGCTCTATGGTGCCCCATTTGCGGCGCTGCGGCAGGACAAGGTTGCACGTTCGTAAAGGGGCTGAGGTTTACCGGCCACAACCTCAGCGCGACAGGACAAATGTCTAGACCTGTGCTGACTCCTACATATTGGGAGCCTACCCTTGCGCG
>Ga0326727_10004763_pt1 | contig 39974 bp, 36 predicted proteins | sample MB2enrmetagenome_FD_207643 | JGI IMG/M metagenome (GOLD analysis project Ga0326727, IMG submission 207643) | Lab enriched peat soil microbial communities from McLean, Ithaca, NY, United States - MB29MY | ecosystem: Environmental > Terrestrial > Soil > Wetlands > Peat | place: USA: New York...
CGTCAAGCGCCACCAATAGCGCAGGCGACTGCTTCAGACCCAGTTGACGCGCGAGATTGGCCAGGGTGGACAGGAGGTGCTCGTCAAAGCAGGGGCGCGTGCGTGAAGACATTCGAATCAAGCGACCCAAGCCAGTCAGAAGGCGAAGCGTCATCCATGAGACGCCGGCGAACCAAACCCACGGGAGCCACCGGACCACTGCGCTGACTGATGCGGGACTAGTGGTCGCGTTGACGGACATTCCGCGCAGGGCCGAAGCCGCAACGGGACCAGCGCCCGTCACGGCCGCACGCCAAAACTGGATCGCCGCCTCTGGCGGTCGCACGCGCCAGCCCGGAACGAACCCCGCAACCAGCGGAAGCAGGACCGCGCACAGCATCGCCACAGCCCAAATCTGATGCTTCCACGCAGCGGAGCGCCGGCGCGCCCAATGAGCCGCGACCCACGCCAAAATAAAGATCAGTGTCGCTCTTACCGTGCACGCTGCCAGGAACGTCAGGCTCATGACTGTTTCCTTTCTTTCGCCTCGGCGATCAATCGGGATAGGCGCTCCAGTTCGTCCGGCGACAGCCTCGACACCTCACCACCCACCAGCGCGGCAACCACTTTTTCCGTGGAGCCTTCAAAGAAAGTCTCCATCAAATGTCGCAACGCCGAGCGCCGGGCGGCATTGCGCGGCAACGTCGGAACGTAGACGTACCTCAGGCCTTCCTCTTCATGCCGCACATGCCCTTTTTCTTCCAGCACGCGCAGCTGCGCGCGAACAGTGGAGTAGTTGGGCGTCTCCGGAAGCGCCTCCTGAATCTCGGCTGCTGTGGCCCGTTCCAGCCGGTAGAGAACGTCCATGATCTGACGCTCCCGGCGGGTGAGCTGTGGTGGTTTGTTGGTCGCCATCTCATGAATGCTAGTTTCCTAGCAGTTATGCTAGAAAAATAGCATTCGGCGGGAGGGTTGTCAATAGCTAATTGCGAACGTCAGCAGCCGTGTCGCGTTCGGCGGATCGGGAATTAGGATCACGGCTCTACGGATTTGTGATAAAAAAGCCCGAGCGCGTCCGCTTCAAGGCCGATCTTAGCGCGCCACGGGCGCCGCCGCCCTTGCCACTCCCGCAGCCTTCCGTCGATCATTATGAGGATTCCGCCAATTCACCTGCGGCATGAAACTCGAAACGTCCACCCGGTCCTGATACTTCAAAGCGATATTCATCAAAGTATCCAGAAGCGATGTCGAAAGGTAATGCGGCTCCAGGCCCAAGTCGATCAACTTGGAATGCTTGGCATTGTAATAGTGCTGTTCCGCCTCAACGCGCGGGTCGGGGATGTGATCGATCTCCACGTCCCGGCCCAACTTCCGCGAAGCGGTTTGCACCAACCGCGCAATCTCCATCACGGAAAACTGCTCCGTGAACTGATTGAACACACGGCACTCGCCCCGCGCCGCCGGATTCAAACAGGCAATCTCCACGCAGCGAACCGTATCCCGAATATCCAGGTACCCGCGCGTCTGGCCGCCCTTGCCATACACCGTCAACGGATGCCCCATGGCGGCCTGCACGCAGAAACGGTTCAGGACGGTGCCGAACACCTCGTCGTAATCAAAACGGTTAATCAGACTCTCATCCAGTTCGATTTCGTCCGTTACTGTCCCGTACACCACGCCCTGATTCAGATCCGTCGCGCGAATTCCCCAGATGCGGCACGCGAACAAAATGTTGTGGCTGTCATGAACTTTCGAAAGGTGATAGAAAGAGCCAGGCTGCTTGGGATAAGGGAGCGTGTCCTTGCGCCCTTCATGCTCGATGGTGATGTACCCCTCCTCGATATCGATGTTGGGGGTGCCGTATTCACCCATGGTTCCCAGCTTCACTAAGTGGCAATCCGGGAGAAACTCGCGCATCGCGAACAGAACGTTCATGGTGCCCACGATGTTATTCACCTGTGTCGAAACCGCATGCTTCCGGTCGATCATGGAATACGGCGCGGAGCGCTGTTCGGCGAAATGTACGATCGCGTCCGGTTCAAACTCCTTCAGCGCCGACGACAGGAAGTCGTAATCCGTCACGTCTCCGGTAAACATGTCGATCTTGCTTCCGCGCAGTTGCTCCCATGCACGCAACCTTTCGGGCATGGGGCGGATGGGCGTCAGGGTTTGGACACCCAGTTCGTGGTCCCACAAGCGCCGCGTGAAGTTATCGACGATCGACACGGTGTGTCCTCGCGCCGATAAATGCAGGGCTGTCGCCCAGCCACAGTAACCGTCGCCGCCGAGCACGCTAATTCGCATGTGTTCCCTTAAACTTCATATTTGTCCGTGTCATCGCATTATAGAATATAGATGTCGGCAAGAGGCCGCACGGTGCATTGACGCTCATTATTTTCTATAGGTTACGCGTTCTCTCTTGAGATTCCAGGGCAAAGTATTTCGCGCCTACGTGCTGCTTGCGGTCTTTCTGGCGCTCAGAGCTTTCGGAAACCTTTCTCTCGCCTGGGGCACGAAACATCTCTCCGCGACGCTCTCGGCGAACCCGCTCACCTATGGGCTCGCTCTGCTCAACCCGTTTGTAGCAGCCGCCATTGCCATGCTCATTCTGGCGCTGCTGGTTCGCATGGCGCTACTGAGCCTCGCGGATTTGACGTTCGTTTTGCCCATGACGGCGGTTGGCTACGCGATCTCGGCCCTATTTGGAAAGGTGTTCCTTCATGAGGACGTCAGCCCGCTGCGATGGCTCGGCGTGGCTCTCATTCTCGCGGGAGTGTCGCTGGTGGGCACAACGTCCCGAAAGACCACCGAATGAAGTGGGTCTTACTCGGTATCGTGATCGCCTCAACCACGGCGAGCGACTTGCTCCAGAGCTACCAGATGAAGCGCGGTGGCGAGCAATCCGCAGGGGCGCGAGGGTTAGTGCAGTTGCTGCGAAAAATCGCCCACAACCGATACCTGATTCTTTCCATCGTCTGTCTGGCTTTCTCGTTTTTTTCCTTCATGGCCCTTCTGCAGACCGCCCCCCTCAGTTTCGCTGTTCCGGCGTCAGCCGGCAGCTTCATCGTGGAAACCATCCTGGCTAAAGTGCTTTTGAAGGAGCACATTGGAATGCGCCGCGGGGTCGGGGCGCTACTTGTCCTTTTCGGGATCACACTGCTGGCTCGTTAATATCTCTACTTCAGATTCTCGTCGAAGAAATCGAGTACGGTCGAATACAGGCTCTTCGAATACGCGCCAAAAACTCCATGCGATTTCTGCGGGTACACCACCATCCGAAATTGCTTGTCGGCCTTCTCCAGCGCCTCGGCCATCTGCATCGAGTTCTGAAAATGTACATTGTCGTCTTCGATGTTATGTACGATCAGCAGCTTGGCCTGTAAGTCCGCGGCGTGCGTTTTTGGTGAGCTGTGTTGATAGCCGTCCGCGTTGATCTGCGGCAGCCCCATATAGCGCTCGGTGTAGATACTGTCGTAATTGCGCCAGTCCGTTACCGGGGCCCCGGAAAGCCCGGCCTTAAACAAACCTGGCGCATTCACCAGGGAATAAAGCGTCATGTAGCCGCCGTAGCTCCAGCCCGTGATGCCGATCCGTGCTCCGTCTACATAGCTCAATTTCTTGAGATACTCAATGCCGGTCTTCTGATCTTCCAGTTCATGGTGCCCCATGTCGCGGAAGATCGCCGATTCGAACTTGTGGCCGCGGCCCGTGGAGCCATGGTTATCGAGCGACCAGACCACATAGCCGGAAGAGGCAAGTAACTGATCCTCTCCAACGCCGGACCATAGGTTGTGAATCGTTTGAACGCCCGGTCCGCCATACACCATCACGATCACCGGATACTTCTTCGCAGAGTCAAACGGAACGGGCTTGATCAGCCGCCCATACAGGATGTCGCCATTCGCCGCCGGCACCTGGATAATCTCGGGAGTGCTCAACGTGAACTTCTCCGCCGCGCTGTTGTCCACGGGTGACCAGACCATCAGTTCGCCGCCGTCCCTGCCCCGCAAGGACTGTGACGGGGGCGTGGTCACATTGGAAAAACTATCCGTGAAGTAGGCGCCGTGAGGACTGATCGAAACTCCATGCACACCCGCGCCGGATGTCAGCCGAGTCGCGTGCTTGCCGCTGAGATCCACTTGATAAAGATGGGACTCTACCGGCGAGCCTTCATTCGACAGGTAATAGAGATGTCCAGAGGATTCGTCTACCGTCAGCAGCCGTTCCACCACCCAATCGCCCTTCGTGATCTGGTGCTTCAACTTACCATCCATCTCATAGAAATAGAAATGCCGGAAGCCGCCTTCGCCGCGCTCGCTTTCCCATATGAAGCCTTTGCCATTCTTCAGGAAGTATGGTTCGTCAACCACGTTGATCCAGTACGGGTCGCTCTCGTGCACCAGCACGTCGGCGCTCCCCGTGCTGATATCCGCGCGCATGAGGTCGAGGTTGTTTTGAATCCGGTTCAGCCGCATCACTGCGACCGATGAGGAATCCGGCAGCCATGTGACTCGGGCGATCAGGGAATCACGGGGCTCTCCGAGGTTCATCCACTTGGTTTCGCCGCCTGCGATATCGACAACTCCCACGCGCGCCTCGGCATTTGGGTCACCCGCCTTGGGGTATCTCTCCGGTTCCAGCAACCCGCGGGAGTTTAGCAATGAAACCTGGGGAAACACCGGCTCGCGATGCGTATCGAGTTGCAGATAGGCGATGTGGCGGCTGTCGGGCGACCACCAGTGCGCCGTGCCCAGGTCCAGTTCTTCCGGATACACCCAATCCAATTCCGCATTCAGCAGTGTGTCCGACCCATTGCTTGTCAACCGGGTTACTTTCTTCGACTCGATATCGAGCACATAAAGGTCGTGCAGGCGGCGGAATGAGACGGATCGGTTGTCGGGTGAAAGCTTCGGGTCGTACTCCTGCTCCGGCGTATTCGTGAGCTGATCGAATTTCGCCTTACCGGGTTCCGACGCGTCCAGATGAACCACGAAGATGTCGCCTTCGTGCACAACGAGCAGCCGGTCGCCTGCGTTGAACCATTGAATGGGCGCTTCGCTCACACGGCGATTGGTCCAGTCGAATACTTCCGCGTCCGGTACTTTAGCGGCGGCTTTATCGAGCTCGCTCAAGGGGAGTAGCTCGCGCCGTGTCTTCAAGGCGATGTCGAAAACCAACAGCTTCTGGTCGTCGATGAAAGCGAAGCGCTTGTCGTCAGGAGCCCAAATGGGGTTAACTCCGTGAGAACCGCCGCCGCGACGGCCGCCGGTGATGTCGTCGACCGTAACAGGCTTCTTTTCGGCTGAAAAAAGAGGAAGAACCAAGGCGATGCAGATCAGTATCCGGTGCATAGAGAAATTCCAAGATAGCAGCAGAAGGGGTACAATCAGGGTTTTCCACGGTGAAACCATGCCTGACGCTCCCAACATCCTGACCCGACGCGCCTTCGTGGCCATGACCACTGCCGCGGCAAGCGTGGCTGCCGCCGACCGTCTTTTCGGAGACGCGAAGAGCGCGTCCAAAAAGCCCGATCCAGCGTTGGAACGCCTTGGCGCGGTGGCGCTGGAGGAAGCCAGGAAGCAAGGCGCCACCTATGCCGACCTGCGGATTTGCCGGTATCGCAACCAATCTTCCGGTTACCGGCTGTCCCCGCAGCGCGGCAGTAACATCACTGACGAAGTACCATTTGTGGCCGATGACCAGAGCTTCGGATTCGGGGTGCGCGTAATCGCCAATGGCCAGTGGGGCTTCGCGGCGTCCCCCAACCTCACGGTGGAGGAGATTGCCCGGATGACGCGGGAAGCCGTGGGCGTGGCCAAGGCGAACTCCGCCGCGCAGTCCGAGCCACTGCAACTGGCGCCCACCAAAGCTTACGTGGATCGCTGGGTGTCTGACTTCGAGAAAGATCCTTTCACGGTGTCAATCGACGAGAAGCTCGATCTCATTCACGGCGCGGCCCTCTCGATCAAGAAAGACCCGAAGGTGTTCTCCGCGTTTGGCTCGCTCCGTTTCCACTCGGAAGACAAGTACTTTGCTTCGAGTGAAGGTTCGTCGATTCAGCAATTGATTATCCAGAGTTATCCGGGTCTTCGCGCGACCGCGGTCGACATGAAGAACGGTATTTCGCGCTCGCGGAGTTACAAGATAGAACCGCAGTCGGCTGGATGGGAGTCGATTCCTAAAGCAAACTTAGGCGAAAATGCCCCACGCATTCGGACTGAAGTGCTGGAGGCTCTGGCGGCGCCGCCGGTGACTCCCGGCAAAAAGGATTTAGTTCTCGTGCCCAGCCACTTATGGTTGACCATTCATGAATCCATTGGCCATTCGACGGAACTCGACCGTGCGCTGGGTTACGAAGCCAACTACGCCGGCACCAGTTTCCTCACGACGGACAAGTTGGGGAAACTCTCGTTCGGCAGCGAACTGATCAATGTATTCGGGGATCGCACCAATGCCGGCGGACTGGCTACCGTAAAGTACGATGACGATGGCGTCCTCACCACTAAGTTCCCCATCATCGAAAAAGGCATTTTCACGCACTATCAGACGATTCGCGATCAGGCGCATCTGATTGGTGAAAAAGAGTCGCGCGGATGCTGCTATGCCGATTCCTGGTCAAGCGTGCCCTTTCAGCGGATGCCGAATGTGTGGCTGCAGCCGGGCCCGGACGGCGTGAATTTGAATGATTTGATCTCGGGTGTGGAAGATGGAATTCTGATTGAGGGTGATGGCAGTTTCTCCATCGATCAGCAGCGCTATAACTTCCAGTTCGGGGGCGATGCATTCTGGGAGATCAAGAACGGCAAGAAGGGTGGAATGGTTTCGCGCGTGGCTTATCAAAGCAAGACGACGGATTTCTGGCATTCCTGCGACGGGATTGCCGGCCCGGGGTATTGGCAGCAGTTCGGGGCTCCGAACGATGGAAAAGGGGAGCCCGCCCAAATTAATGCCGTGAGTCATGGCTGCTGCCCTGCGCGATTTCGCCAGGTAAACGTACTGCTGACCGACTAAGGAGAGACAATGTTCAGCCGGCAGGATGCCAAGAATTTAATTGACAAGGCCATCAGCTACTCGAAGCTGCCCGATTGTGTGGTTTCCGTCGATTGGACGGAAGACGCGTTCATCCGGTTTGCCGTGAACGGGATTACAACCTCGGGTTATACGATCACGCAGAGTATCTCGATATCTTCCTCGACGGACGACAAACGGACGGGCAATGCGCGGGTTACCGAACTGAGCGACGACGCGTTGAGGCGTGGCGTGGAACAGGCCGAGCAGATGGCGAAAATAACGCCGCCCAATCCTGAAAATATGCCGGCCCTTCCACCGCAGGAATATCCCGTCCTGGCGAACTTCGATACGTACACCGCGGCGGCGCGAGGTGACTTGCTAATCCCTCACGTCAAAGCCGTCATCGATCAGGCGCGGTCGAAAGATCTGGTGGCCGCGGGGTTCATCGAGCGAACGGCCAGTGCCGCCGCGGTGGGAAATAAGAGGGGCCTTTTCGGTTACCACACATTTACGGATGCGGAGATGTCGCACACCGTACGCAATAAACAGGGCACCAGTTCCGGCTGGGCCGCGCAAAGCTCGGTAACCCTGAAGGATCTGGATGGCGCAGCGGCGGCGCGCATCTCGACTGAGAAGTGCGTCCGGGGAGTGAATCGCAAGAAGCTGGACGCAGGCAAGTACACCGTGATTCTGGAACCCGCGGCGGTGGGTGACCTGGCGGGGTTACTAGGCTTTTCCTTCGGCGCGCGAGGCGCGGAGCAAGGCCAGACCTGGCTGAGTAAGAAGGGCGGCGGAACTTACGTCGGGGAGAAAATGTTTCCGGAGTATATTACGCTGCGGAGCGATCCCTTCCACCCGAAGCTCTCTTCTACTCCATGGAGCGCGTCCTTGCTGCCCAACAAGAAGATGAGTTGGATCGAGAACGGCGTAGTTAAGAATCTCTATTACGATCGGTTCTGGGCCAGCAAAGCGGGCAAAGAGCCGACTTCGTTTCCCACCGAACTCGTTCTGGAAGGCCAAGGGAACTCCCTGGATGACCTGATTCGGTCGCAGGATCGAGCGCTGCTGGTAACCCGGCTATGGTATATCCGGATGCTGCAGCCCAAAACATCGCAGTTCACCGGCCTCACGCGCGACGGCGTGTTCCTGGTCGAGAACGGGAAAATCACCGACCCGGTTACGAATTTTCGCTGGAACGAAAGTCCGGTCGAGGTATTGCAGCGGGCGACTAAGCTCGGCACCCCCACTCGTGTCACGGGCGGCGAAACGGGAACCCAGATTGTTCCGCCTCTCGTGACAACGGAATTCAATATGGCCAGCGTTTCCGACGCGGTCTAAATGGCGCCCCTGCGGCTGACCAGGGAAACAACCCAGACGATAAGGAACACAAAGAAAAGAATCTTTGCAATTCCGGCGGCCGCTCCGGCGATTCCAGCGAATCCGAGAAAGGCGGCAATCAATGCGATTACGAGAAAGACGAGTGTCCAGTGCAGCATTTTCCCTCCTGCTAGCTAGAGAGCAAATCGGCTGCCATACTCTGGCGGGCTTGCTTGCGAGCCTGGATCAGACGTTCTCTTAGCTCACCGGTAGCGCGGCGGTGGCAAATGAGGCAAAGTGTGCGGATGTTCTCTAAATCGCATTCCCCTCCGCCCTCGACCACGGGAACGATGTGATCCGCATCCCAAAGAGAACGCCGCGTCATTTTCTTCAGACCCCATCGGGCCAGAAGCTCCAGACGGCGAACTCCGCGAGCGCGTTTGATTACGTGAAGAGCGTGGAGGGTGTCGATCGCGCAAAGGGCGCAGATACCGCGATCGCGGAGCAGGACCCTCTCGCGCAGATACCCTGGGTCGCTTCGCAGCCGCCATTCGGTAACGCACCACTCCGAACAAAAGGTGCGGCGCGGCGGGGGCACTTCCATAGCGCACCAGCGGCATAGAACGCGGCCGTTGGGGCCTTTTGGAAGCGACTCGCGGTCAGCACGACCGCCGGGCATTTTGCGCGCGGTACTCATCGATTACTCCGCGCGCACCGCGATGGCGGGCTGAATGGATAGCACGCGCGCCGATGCGATCCAGACCGCGGACAGTCCAATGCATAGCATCGCGCCGGCGGCCAACAGGAAAACTTCCGGCTGCGTAGGCTGAGCGCCTTCGAGAAGTTGCTCGAGAAACGGATCGGACACCATGGCGCCGCCGATTCCCGCTGCGAGTCCGCAGGCAATGGGTACGGCGTTTTCTCGCACCAGCATTGACCGGATGCGCTGGTACGACGCGCCCAATGCCATGCGCACGCCCATTTCACGAGTGCGCTGCGCGACGGAGTTCGCAGCCATTCCATAGATGCCGACGGCGGCCAGGAGCAACGCCAGCGCGGCCAGGAACAGGGTCGCAGCGGTATAAAACCGGGGTCGCGCAAGCAGTACGTTGAGTCTCTGGTCGAGAGTGAGCACATCATAAGTGGGGACTTCGGCGTCAACCGCTCGTACGGCATCGCGGCACCGCGCCAAATAATCTTCGGCTTGTCCGGAGACACGCGCCACCAGCGTAAGAGCGGCGGGCGGCTCTTCTTCCACCGGCCAGTAGATCTGCGGGCTGCCAGGATACCGCGCGGTTTCCACCACTCCCATAATCTGGTAAGGGCTGCTGCTCCACGGCGCCTTCACCTTACGCCCCAGAATGGCGGTTCCGAGGCCGGCGCTTTCCGCGAAGGCCTTGTTCACGATAATCCCCGAATGCCCGAGGTCATGGCCGGCAAGAAAAGGGGTTCCCATGGCTTGAAAGTAACCGGGCATGATGGCATTCACGACGACGGGTTTTACCGTCTGACCGGAATCCAATTGGAAGGCGAACGCCATGTAGGCGTTGGTCGCCATGGGTAAGTAGCTGACCGCGCCTGCGGCTTCCACTCCGGAGACCGAGCGAAGGCGATCGAGCGCGGCGCTGTAATAGCGCCACTCCTCCGGTGCACCCTTGTATTTGGTTCCTTCGAGCGATACGTTCAAAGTGACAACATGCGCGGTTTGAAACCCCAGGTCGGAATGGAGAAGCTGGAGAAATGTCCGGCCCATGGTGATCGAACTGGCCAGCAGAATCAAGGTAAGCGCGGCCTGCACTGTGACGAGAACCGATCGAGCGCGATGCGTGCCAGCCGTGCTTTGAGCCCGCAGAACTTCTCCGGAAGGTTGAAGACGCCCGACGAGCATCGCGGGAATCACGCCGAACGCGATGCCGATGAGGAGCGCCAGGGCGGCCGCAAACGCGAGGACACGCCAATCGAGCAAGGTATAGGACTGCGTGGCGAGCGTTGGTGGAGCGATGGAAGAGGCTAGGCTACAGGTCCAGTACGCGACGATCAAACCCAGGGCTGCTGCGGTCGCCGTGAGCGCTGTGGCTTCGGTGATGAGTTGCTGCACAAGACGCGCGCGGCTAGCGCCGAGGGCGGCGCGCACGGCGAGTTCTTGCGTTCGTTCGGTCGTTCTTGACAGCAGCAGCTGGGCGACGTTCGCGCAGGCAGTCAACAATACCAGGAAGATCATACCCGCCAGTACCCAACTGGCTCTGCGAACGGGGCCGGATAGCTGATCTTGCAGCGAGATCAGCTGTGCCCGGTTCCGTACATCACCCGTGAGAAGACCGGGCGCCTGACGCTGGACGGAGGCATTGAACATTTGGCCCGCCAGGTCGAAGGATACCCCCGGCTTCAAGCGGCCAATATTCTGGAAGAGCAACGCCCCGCGCTTGGGGGTCGTTTCAAAATCAAAAGCGGTGGGAGTCCAGACGCTGGTTGCCCCAGGAAAATCGAAACGCGGCGGCGCCACGCCGATGATGGTGAGTGGCGCTCCGTCGATGTGCAGCAAGGCGCCGATGGCTCGGGAACTTCCACCATAGGATTGCTGCCACAGGCTATGGCTGATCACGGCTACGCGATTGCGCCCCGGTTCGTCCTCGCCCGATGAGTAGGCCCGCCCGATAAACGGCGTTGTGCCGAGCAGTTGAAAGAAATTTGATGAAGTTGCCGCAACTCGGATGCGGACGGCGTTGCGGCCATCCATGAGATTCGCATCGTCCAGCGAAAACGCGGCAGCATCCTGCAGGTACGCGTTTTTCGAGCGCCAATCGGCGAAGGCAGCGCGTCCCCTCATGGGTCCGAAGGGAGAATTGCGGAGCTCGACCAGTTGCCGGGGATTGGTAAACGGGAGACTGCGGAGTAGGAGCGCGTTCAGTACACTAAACACGCCCGTGCCAGCGCCGATGGCGAGGGCGAGCGCGAGCACGGCCATAATGGAGCCTCCCGGCCGGCGGCGGTACACCCGGAAAGCATGTTCCAGGTCTTGGCGCAATTCGCGGAGCATCTCTATTGGGGCGGACATGACGACGTCCGCGATGGCGCGCAGCCAGACCAGAAAGCGTGCCCCGGTGCTGGCGGCATCGCGATATTCGTCTTGAAAATCACGCTCCATGGGCGATTGGTATTCTTCGCGGAAACCCGCTGGATAGAGTTTCAGCAGCCAACTGTAGATTGTTCTCCGGTCGGGCATATCACCTCACACGATTCCTGCCAGTTTCAGTTTTGCTTCCGCCAGACTCACCAAATTGCGCAGGCGGGTCGCATCAGCCTGCAACACGCGACGGCCAAGAGGGGTGATGGCGTAGTAGCGGCGGCGCTCATCGTCCAGGTGCGGGTCAGGACGCTCATCCGATTCCACAATGAGTTCATCTCGAAGCATTCGATTGATGGACCCGTATAAGGCGCCGGAGGCCAGGTTGATCTGCCCATCGGTACGCGTGGCGATTTCGCGTTTGAGCGCGTAGCCATGACGTTCGCCCGCGGACAGCGCGAGCAGCATGTGGAAGACGGGCAGGGACAAGGGAAGGAAGCGGTCCACCTGTTCTTGTTTCCCCTTTGGCATATTAGTCAATATTATTACCTAGTATGCCATCTGGTGGTAGGAAAACTTGACGCGAGCTGGATTAAAATTCCTTCATTTTGGGGACTGGGCCGCGTTCCGCCGCCGGCCGGCTAGTCGATAATAAGGAGTTACTTAAGACTGGCGGGAGGGTTTGGAATTGTCATTGGGTAAAAGCGGTTACGTTTTGCCGATAGCCATTTGCGCTATTTTGCTTCCGGCGATGGCCTTTGGCGTCGTCCCCGCATGCTCGACCTACACCGGGTGGAATGGCCAGACGAACCCACCCACCGACTTGGCCGGATTGGCCAATACCAATTACCCGGAAGGAAGCAACACGACGTACTTCGGAACGACATTAACGGCTGCGATCGGAACCTCGTTCACCATTCACGGCGAGTACCCGCTTTGCCGCTTCATGGCGGTGGAGATCTATACCGGAGACCAACTGGTGGATTTCATCGACGATTTTCAGATCAACCCGGACCCCGGCACCAACAACCCGTTCGTAACGGGCACTGCGCAGGGAACTTTTACGGCGTACCTGGTTTTCGGGCCGAAGCCTAACGCGCCCGCTCCGAATACGGTGTACACGGGGACTCTGACAACGGTTTCTCTCATTTACCGGCTTTATCACACTACGAATCCCAATAGTGTCGCCGGCAGTTCCACCAACCCGGTAGACCCCATTATCTCGGTAGGCACGAGTACTTTAACCAACTGCCCGATTCAGCCGATTCTGCCCGCGAACTCGACGCCCTGGGACCGGCTTGATCTTGGCGATTGGATGGGGACGATTCCAACCGGCTCGCAGATCATTACCAAGGTTTCTCCGGATCCCACGTGGGTGCTGCAGAATCCCGCTACCGCGCATTTCTTTCCTAACGGCGCGGACTACTACATGAGCACCACACTAAGCCGGCAGTATCTGGCGCCGAACACGAGCGAGAACATTTTCGTGATGAAGTTCAAAGGGCCCACTTTCCCGAATACCCGCGGTGGCACTCCGGTGTATGCCAACCGGCAGGTTCGTTTTTGGTCGGTCTGTACGGACGATCCTTACACAACGAATGTCAACCGCTGCACTCCGGATGACCAGACGGTTCTTGATCCGGACGGATTTGCCACCATCGTTATTTCCGATCCCGGTTCGGCGCCAACCCCCGCGTCTCTAACGCAGTATTACGCGACCTGGCTTCCCTGGGGCGCGCTGGATCTGCCGACGGACGTCGTTTACGACCGGCAGCAGAAGGCGTGGGGCGTCAACACTCCGGTGCAGTACTACAACAACGTGATTTACAGGCAGACACTGGCAAATTCAACGTTCACGCAGTCCTTTGTCAACATCTCGACACTTCCTCCTGCCCAGCAACCGGCGGCGGCAGGTCCGTATTGGCCAACGTCCGGCTACTGTTCTACTGCGGCCTTCGAGGCGTCCGGGGCCGAATGCCTCAAACCGTAGCTTGCGCGTCGATTGTTTGCGTTTTACTGCTTCCCGTCAGCGGATGGGCGGTCGCCCCCGCGTGTCAGGGATACTCCGGCTGGTCGAGCCAAACGAACCCGCAAACGGATGCTACGGGACTGACTAACGTCGATTTTCCGGAGGCAAGTTCCACCAGCTATTTTCAGGCTAACCTTGTAGCAGCGCCGGGAGCGACGCTCACCATTCACGGGCAATACCCACTCTGCCGGTTTATGTCGCTTGAGGTATACACCGACGATCAGCTGGTGAGCTCCATCAACGACTACCAGATTAACCCCGACCCCGGCACGAACAACCCGTTCGTTTCGGGCAAGACTCAAGGAACCTTTACGGCATACCTGGTGTTCGGCCCGCAACCAACGAACCCGCCGGCAAACACGATTTACACGGGAACCTATACCACTGTTTCACTGATCTACCGGCTATACCACGCGACTAATCCTAGTGATCCGGCGGCCGGTTCAACGAATCCCGTTACTCCCAACCTCACCTTGGGCGGCGAGCCCCTATCGAATTGCCCACTCCAGCCGATTCTGCCTTCCAATTCCACGCCATGGGCCAGGCTAGACCTGGTGGACTGGATGAATCAGATTCCAACGCCCGCCCAAGAGCTGAAGGCTTCAGAGAAACCTGCATGGACTCTCGTGAATCCCGCCACGGCGCACTACTTCCCCAATGGGGCCGACTATTACATGAGCACCATGCTGAGCCGGCAGTATCTGGCGCCCAACACCAGCGACAACCTGTTCGTGATGAAGTTCAAGGCTGCCACTTACCCGAATACCCGTGGGGGAGTTCCGGTTTACGCGAATCGGCAGGTGCGCTTCTGGTCGGTTTGCACAGACGATCCTTATACAACAAACGTCAACCGGTGCCTTCCCGACGATGCCACGGTGCTGGACTCTGACGGATTTGCCACGATCGTCATTTCCGACCCAGGGTCAGAGCCGAACAGCGCTACCCTAACCAAGTACTACGCGACGTGGCTTCCCTGGGGCGCTCTCGATTTGCCCACTGATGTGGTTTACGATATCAACCAGCAGCCGTGGGGTGTAGACACTCCGGTGGAGTACTACAACAACGTGATCTACCGCCAGACTCTGGCGAATGCGAGTTTCACGGAATCGTTCTACAACGTCGCGCAACTTCCTTTGTCCGAACAAAAGGCGGCTGCCGGAAAGTACTGGCCGGTTTCCGGCTATTGCTCAACCGCCGCGTTTGAAGCTTCCGGCGCCGCATGCCTCAGCCAGTAAGGCAGCAAACCTCTCTGAGCATGGCGTTGGGTGCGCGGCCCATGCGATTCGTCCGCGCGTTTCAGAACGCGGTGACCCCACTGGTGGCGGTTGGAGTGGGCGCGAGCTTTGTTCGCCAATTTCTCCGTGTCCTCAAACGCTATACGGGCTTCGATAGTTTGGGGTCACAAAACTATTGGCTTTCTCTGAACTGGTAATCCGCATATTGGCCTCGTCCCATTCGAGCAGTTCGCCCGGGAATCGTTGCGCGAGGCAGCCGAGCAAGAATGCTTCCGTTACGGGGCATTGGGCTTCGAAACTCGCCAGTGGCGCGGGGCCGCCCTTGCAAGCTGCTATCCATTGATCGATGGCCTGGTCGGTATGCGGACCGGGTTGCGGCGGCGCCGCCCGATACTTGTCAGAAGCGGGATAGACGCGGGGGTTGTTTCCGTTGAAGCCGGCCAGTAGAAATCCCTTGTCGCCGACATAGAGAATGCCTTCTCCATCCTCGCCGCCTTTGAAAAGCGACTGATCATCCGCAGGCAATCCGGCCGGACGGGGCGGTCGGAGGCCGCCGTCGTACCAGGACATCCGAACCGCCGGGCCGCTGGGGCGTGCCGGGAAATTCAAGTGCACGATGGACGCCTTCGGAAACGTTTCGACGTAGGACTCACTGGAACTCGCCTCGACGCTGGTGGGTGGCGTGAGTCCCAGGATCTTGAAAACGCCCGCGAAGCTGTAACATCCCATGTCGCCGAATGAACCGCAGCCAAAATCGTACCAGCCGCGCCACACGAACGGGAGATAGGCGTTGTTGAATGGACGTTCCGGGGCTGGACCGAGCCACATATCCCAGTCCAGGCCCTCTGGAACGGGTTGTGTCTCCGTCGGCCTTTCGACACCTTGCGGCCAAAAGGGACGGCTGGACCAGTTGTGTACCTCGCGAACCGGGCCGATGGCGCCGCCGGCAAGCCATTCTGAGATGACGCGGGTGGATTCAGTGGAAGGATTGTTGATGGTCACCGAGGTAGCCACTTTCATCTCGCGGGCGACCTGGGCCACGCGCCGGGCCTCGCTGATGGAGTGCGTCATGGGTTTCTGGCACAGCACATGTTTGCGTTGGTTCATGGCCGCGATGGAAATGGGCGCGTGCCAGTGGTCGGGCGTCGCCACGTAAACCGCATCCAGCCCTTTTTCTTTGTCGAGAAGCTCACGGAAGTCCGCGTAGGCGGCGCACCCCTTATAAGAACCCGAAGAAGTTCGCGACCCGTAATAAGCCTCCACAAGACGTTTGGCCGGCTCACGGCCGCCCATGCCAAGGCTGGTATGGAATTCGTGGGTCAACTGCGCACTGCCGGGCGAGGTGAGGTCCGGCGCCCAATTTTCGTAGCCTGCCCCCAGCAACTCTCGGGCCGAGTTCAGCAGCGCGTTCGAGCCGTACTCGACATAGTTGCGGCCAATCCTGTTGCAATCGCAAACGGCGATCACCTGTACATCGGGGCGCGCCAGCAACTCCATGGTGATGGCTTGTCCCTGGCGGCCTAAACCGATGGACGCGAGCGTTACCTTGTCGCTGGGTGCAACATAACCCTGACCACCCAGAACGTGGCGGGGCACGATGAAGAACGAAGCCGCCGCGGCTGTTGTAAACGCGCGGCGGGAAAGCAGGCTCGTGGTGTCTTTCTGCATGGGATTATCGTACACGCTCCCACGCACGCAGTTTTGTTCGACCTAAGACGACCGCGTCGCGCTCATCTCGTGAGCCTGAAGCCAATAAGGCACACGGCCATAGTGCAGATAGAGTTTGTTTTCATACTCCCGGGAAAGGGGCCTGGACATGATGTATTCCGGCGCGTTTCTGATGGCATCCGTTGGAAGGGCAACCGAGAGCGTCTGGTCCTGCCAACTGATCCGATCGATCCACTCCGGAGAGAGCAGAACTTTCTTACCCGGTAGCCAATTCCGGGTGGCAACTTCGATATAGCGGATGGACCACGTTTCATCGTCGACGATGTATCCATCCAAGTGTCCGATTTCGCCATCCGTGGTTTCAATGCGATACCCGTGGACGGCAGTACTGCTGCGGAGGTGGGAATCCGCCGACCCTGCCTGAGTGGAACCGGCAGTCGGCGCGGCGATCGGAATTCCCACCGGGTAGAACGCCGGACCCCAAAGATAAGGGCCGCCCCAGTAATAGGGGTAGCCATAATATCCAAGCAGATCGACCTCGTGCTGGCGTGAGACGGGCTGATGCGTGTCGATGTCAGGGCTGTTTTCCACCTGCAATTTGGTCAGTGCAACATCCAGGCGGTTGGCCTGCCAGTCCGTTCGGATGATGGACATCGGTGAGATCAACACCTGCCGGCCGCTCAACCAGCCCGCGGTGGCGACTGTCAAATAACGGATTGCCCAGGTTTCGTCGTCGAAGAAGAACTGATCGACAGTTCCCAGTTCGCCGTCTGTCGCGTGGATCACCAAACCCTTAACAAACGAAGCATTGGTCAGCATTTTTCTACCTGCCCGCCGCGCCGGCCGCTTCGGTAGAGTGCATCGTTACGCTCTCCGGATTTGTAGTTTCCAGGATAGACTTCGCTCGCGCGGCTTCCTGGGCCGTGCCGTGCACCATCAGGAGGAACTTATCCACCTTGAGAGCGGTTTCGTACTGAAGCACACTATCCTTGGGGATACCCATGCCGTAAAGGCCAGCGCCAATTGCGCTCAAACCACCAACCACGACTGCGCCTTCCAGCGCGCCAACGATCCATGCAACCACGGGTCCGGCAACCAGGACGGGCCCGATGCCAGGGATGGCGAAAAATGCCGAGCCGAGCAGCAGTCCCCAAAATCCGCCCCAGAATGCGCCCATCTTCCCCCAGTATTTCATTCGGTCCCCGTTGTTGTAATAACCCACGACGTGTTCGTCGGTGTGTGTGTCCTTGCCGATAATCGATAGAGTCTTCATATCGATACCGGCGCGCTGCAGCTCCTTGACAGCTTCCTCAGCCGCGGAGTGCGTTCCAAAGACGGCTACTACTGCATTTTGATCAGACATAGATTTCCTTTGTAGTTCGGTCAACTTGCCGACAACCTCCGTTGAGCACGCCGACCGCCATTGCCGGATGCCGGAAAGCGAAGACAAAGTGGACCTTGGCGTGCACAAAAGAGAAGCCTACACCAGGAGAGACTATGCAAAGAGCACCGGGAGACACCGCACAAGAGGCCCACCGCAAGGCTGCCGAGCAGCATGAACTGGCGGCCCGTACGCATCGCACTGCCTCTGAGCACAATGAGAAAGGCGAGAACGAGGCTGGAAACTGGCATGCAGAGCGCGCCATGGAATACTCGGATCTCGCCTATAAGCTGTCGAAGGAAGCGCATTCCAAGTCGCAGCAGATTGAGAGCCTGAAATAGATATGTCGACACGATATAACGATGGATCGCACTACGAAAATCATCAAAGAGCGGCTGAATTGCACGACGTCGGCGCCCACGCGCACCTCGTCGGGGAGCATCAGGGGAAACAGGAGCATTTGACCGGGCACGAGCAATCCCGGGACGCCAACGAAGATTTGGTCGAAGCGCATCACCACAAACATGCGTCGAATGGCGGACACGGGATTACGACCTTTGGGCACGACGACATCGCCAGCCTGGCTCATCAACTTTGGGTGGCGAGGGGTTGCCCGGAGGGAAGTCCGGAAATAGACTGGTTTGAGGCTGCCGAACAGTTGCGCGCGCGCAGCTATTCTCATTGAGGGCGGAGCGAAACGGATGAAACTGCGTGAAGACGGAACACTATCGAGAGAGCGTGGAACTGGTCCCGATTCGGCCGGGCAGTCGGGGGATACGCAAGGGCTGTCGGATGTGGCCGAGGCCGGGCCGGAGAGTGTCCTCGAACTAGTGGAGGATGGGCAGTCCTTCGAGGCGGAAGCGATCGAGGGGATTGAGGAAGCTCCCGAAGCGGGCGTGTCTGAAGTCCGGACGAAGCAGTTTCCTGAAGACGATGTGCCGCTGGAGTATCAGGATCGGGACGACTTATAGTTTCAGATGGCGCAGGCGAAGCGCATTCATGATGACCGAGAACGAGCTGAATGTCATGGCGGCCGCGGCAATCATGGGGCTCAACAGCAACCCGAAGAACGGGTAGAGAATGCCCGCGGCGACAGGGACACCCAGCAGATTATAGAAGAAGGCGAAGAAGAGATTCTGCCGGATATTACGCATGACGCCTTGGCTCAGGCGGCGCACGCGAACAATGCCCTGGAGGTCGCCGTGCAGGAGTGTGATGCCCGCGCTCTCGATGGCGACATCGGTCCCCGTGCCCATTGCGATTCCAACATCAGCCTGAGCTAACGCGGGCGCGTCATTCACGCCGTCTCCGGCCATAGCGACGACGCGCCCTTCCGATTGAAGCTTCTTCACGACTTGAGCCTTCTCAGCCGGCATCACTTGAGCCTGAACGTCATCGATCGCCAAGGTCTTCGCGACCGCTTTTGCGGTGGTCCGGTTGTCGCCTGTGAGCATGACCAGACGAAGACCTTGCGAGTGAAGCAGTTCGATGGTTTCGGCGGTGGAGGGCTTGATGGGGTCCCCGACTCCAACGATGCCGGCCGCGCGACCATCGATCGCCACGAGGACAACCGTTTGGCCCTGCCGGCGAAGGCTTTCCGCGCGGTCAACCAGCGGTTGCGGATTAACCGCAAGCGATTCCAGAAGTTGTGCGCTGCCCACGGCTATTGATCGGCCGTCCACCGTTCCGGTTACGCCCTTGCCGGTTATCGAAGAAAAACCCCCCGCCTGTGTAAGCTCCAGACGGCGCTCGTTTGCGGCCGAAAGGATTGCGGCGGCGAGCGGGTGCTCGCTGGCTTTTTCAAGAGTAGCCACGAGACGCAGCATTTCGAGGTCCTCGTGACCATCCGCTGATTCAAACGTGGCAAGTTTGGGTTTGCCCTCGGTTAAGGTGCCGGTCTTGTCGAGCACCAGCGTATCGACCTTCGCCAGTCTTTCGAGCGCTTCGGCGTTGCGAATTAACACTCCGGCCTGTGCGCCGCGACCCATGCCCACCATAATTGACATGGGCGTCGCCAAACCTAATGCACAAGGGCAAGCGATGATGAGAACCGAAACAGCGTTCACCAGCGCATGGGCGAGCCGCGGCTCCGGTCCCCACTTCGCCCATGCCGCGAAGGTAATAACGGCGACGAAGATCACGGCGGGCACAAAGTACGAAGCAACCACATCGGCCAGGCGTTGAATGGGGGCGCGGGTGCGCTGGGCATCTGTCACCATGCGCACGATTTGCGAGAGAAGCGTTTCGGATCCCACACGTTCGGCGCGCATGATGAATGTTCCAGTGCCATTGACAGTGCCGCCTGTAACTTGGATACCCGGAGTTTTTTCGATGGGAACCGGCTCGCCGGTGATCATCGATTCATCCACGCTGCTGGCGCCTTCAAGCACCATGCCGTCGACGGGGATCTTCTCGCCCGGCCGCACGCGGACACGGCTTCCCACGACAACGCTTTCGAGTGGAACGTCCGTCTCATTTCCATCTTCCCGAACAACACGAGCTGTTTTGGGGGCGAGACCCAGCAGAGCTTTCAAGGCGCCGCTGGTCTGCGCGCGTGCCCGCAGCTCAAGCACCTGCCCCAGCAGTACGAGAGTGATGATTACCGCCGCAGGCTCAAGGTAGATCGGCGCCTGACCGCTCATGCCCCGGAACGAAGCTGGAACAAGCTGCGGAAACGCGAGCGCAATAAAGCTATAAAGGTAGGCCGATCCGCTGCCGAGGGCGATCAGCGTGAACATGTTTAACTGCCTGGTGATCAGCGAGAGCCAGCCGCGCTGAAAGAAGGGCCACCCGCCCCAGACAACGACAGGCGTGGCAAGGGCAAACTCCCCCCAGATCAGCCTCGCCGCGAGCGCGGGAAAAAACATCAACAGCAGAAGGGGCGCCGTCAGCGCGAGGCTGATCCGGAAACGGCGTGACATATCCACTAACTCGGGATTGGTTGCGTCTTCACCCGTGGCATGGACCGGCTCAAGCGCCATGCCGCAGATCGGACACGGCCCGGGTCTTGGCCGAACAATTTCGGGATGCATCGGGCAGGTGTACTCACCGGCCGGCGAAACCGCGGGAGAGGGCTGTTTCGGTTTTAGGTAGTGGTCGGGATTCGCGCGGAATTTAGCCGCGCAGCCCAACCCACAAAACAAATAGGTCTGGCCCCCATGCTCTTCCGTTGCCGCCGCTTTACCCGGGTTGACGGTCATGCCGCAGACCGGGTCAACTGAGGTCGGCTGAGCCTGAGTCATGCGTGTTCCATGAAGCGATAGCAAAGCATGTGACACACCACCATATGTCCATCCTCGATGCGTCCCATGTGGGGCTCCGAGACTCGAATTTCCAGTTGGGCGGCGCGGCCCAGTTTCCCGCCATCGCGGCCAGTGAGCGCTATCGTATTGCAACCGGCCTGATTGGCGAACTCGATAGCCTTCACCACGTTTGGCGAATTGCCTGAGCCGCTGATGGCGAGCACCACATCCCCGGGGCGTGCAAAGTTGCGTAACTGTTCCGCAAATATACAGTCGTAACCCACGTCGTTCGAATAGGCTGTGATGGTGGCCATGGAGTCCGTCAAAGCCATGATGCGGAACCTTTTCTCGCGGCCGAAGCTGGCGCCCTTCACCATGTCGCAAACAAAGTGCGAGGCTGTGGAGGCGCTGCCGCCATTGCCGCAGACGAAGATGGTGGCATCGCGCTCGCGAGCATCCTTCAATAGCTCGATTGCCTGGGTCACCCTATCGAGATCTACGGTATCCAGAGCCTTTAAGAGAGATGTTTTGTAGTCGGCCGCGAAAGTGGATTGCATAACCTCCATGTTACCTAGATTCCTCTTTCTTTCATCGTTCTTTCGCGCCATACTGTGGTTTGCGAAGCTAGCTTTGTAACTCGAAATCAGTAGTTTTTCTTAAGGAAAAATGGTGAACCGAATCGTAAAGATAGGGAACAGAATGCTGGGCGACGGACAGCCCTGCTATGTTATCGCCGAGATAGGAATCAACCATAACGGCGATCTCGACCTGGCCAAGCGCTTGATTAGCGTTGCGGTTGCAGCCGGCTGCGATGCCGTCAAATTCCAGAAGCGTACGGTTGAGGTGGTCTACTCGGCGGAGGAGTTGGCTAAGCCGCGCGAGAGCCCCTTCGGCACGACTAATGGAGACTTGAAGCGGGCGCTTGAGTTCGATGAAGAAGACTTCAAAGAGATTGACGCGTACTGCAAGGCGGTAAAAATAGCGTGGTTCAGCTCCTGCTGGGATGAGCAGTCCGTGGATATGATGGAGCAGTTCGACCCGCCTTGCTACAAGATCGCCTCCGCCTCGTTGACGGACGACAATCTGCTGCGCTATACCCGCAAGACGGGCCGCCCGATTATTCTTTCGACGGGCATGAGCACGCTCGATGAAATCGATCACGCCGTGGAGGTGCTGGGCAAGAGAGAGTTAATTATTCTGCACGCTTGCAGCACCTATCCCGCCTATTACTCGGAGTTGAATCTCCGCGCGATTCCAGTAATGCGCGAGCGCTATGGCGTTCCGGTTGGCTACTCCGGCCATGAAACAGGCATCCCCTCTACCGTTGCGTCGGTGGTGCTTGGTGCTTGCTGCGTGGAGCGCCACATCACCATGGATCGCGCGATGTGGGGTTCGGATCAGGCTGCGTCACTGGAGCCCAACGGCATAGGGCGCGTCGTTCGCGATATCCGCCTCATTGAACAGTCCCTCGGAGACGGAGTGAAGCGGGTGTACGAACGAGAGGTCCCCATTATCAAGAAACTGCGCCGCGTGGGAGCCAACGTATAACTACCGGATTTGAGAATATTAGCGCCGTCGCGTTGGACGTCGACGGCGTTCTCACCGATGGCGGGTTCTGGTGGGGCCCGAATGGCGAAGAATGGAAGCGTTTCTCGTTTGCCGACGTCATGGGTATTTCCCTAGGCCGTAAATCTGGCCTTGTATTCGCGTTGATTTCCGGTGAAGACACTCCGTTGATCGACCGCTACGCCGCAAAAATGGGCATCGCCGACGTTTGGAAGGGCGCCAGGCAGAAAGCCCGCGCTTTGGAGGAATTTGCCGTTCGCCACAGGTTCGATCTCAGATCAATCTGTTTCATGGGGGACGACGTGAATGATCTGGAGGCTATGCGAATCGCCGGGATGAGCGCGGCCCCAAGCAACGCGCGCCCCGCCGTATTACAAATGGCCTCATTTGTTTCCACTTCTCCCGGTGGAAACGGCGCCGTCCGGGAACTGGTAGATCGCATCCTGAGCTCCCGCCTATGACGCCCGCTCCGATTCTTGCGCACGTTTAGCGGCGTTCGCACGTACTACAGATGGGATGGGTAAATTCTTAGATCTGCACCGGGTGCTCCTTGTGGGGGCCGGCCTGCTTAGCGCCGCGTCCGCACGCGCGGCAGATTCGCCGCGCGAGATCGTGGTCAAATCGATCAGCGCGGATAACGATAACATCAAAGTCGCGAGCCACTATACTTTTCGTGAACACGACATCGACCGGGAGTTTGATTCCGCGGGCCGGCCGAAGACCACCAGGAAAACCACGGAGGAGCTCCTGTTCCTGGGTGGCAAACCGTTTGAGCACCTGATCGAGAAGGACGATAAACCGCTTCCCCCCGACCAGGAGAAGAAGGAGCAGGCAAAGCTGGATAAGGCGACCGCTGAAGCCTCGCGGTTGACGGATGCCCAGCGCGAGAAGCGCCTCGCCGATTTTGAACGCCAACAGCAGAAAGACCGCGAGATTCTGAAGCTGATTCCCGACGCTTACGATTTCAAACTTCTCGGCGACGGGCAGTTGGCGGGCCGCAACTGCTGGATGATCCTGGCCGACCCTAAGCCCGGTTACCACGGGAAGTACGCCGGCATCCTCCGGAATATGAAAGGCAAGATCTGGATCGACCAGTCGGACTACCAGTGGGTGCGCTTGGAAGCCCTGGCCTTGAACGACGTTTCGTTTGGCTTGTTTATCGCGCGGCTTTCAAAAGGCTCGTCATTCGTTTACGAACTCTCGCGAGTGAATGATGAAGTCTGGCTTCCCAAGGTTGTGACGCTGAAGGTAAACGGACGCGCCCTGGTGAAACACTTTAATGTGGAGCGGGAAACCACTTTCACGGATTATCGAAAATATCAGGCAAGTTCCCGTATAGTCGCCGTGGCGGAAGAAAAATAGAAACGAGCGGTAGCAAGAACCGTGCGAAACCGTTCAGTTGTTTCCAATTTTTTTCCCCTAATTCCTTGACGACTTTCCCGTTTGCTCTGTATTATCAAACTTCTTAAATCTGTTGGCAGTTTGTAGGGCATCGCGCCCAGCATGCCCCATCCGCCAACGCGTCTGTCGGAAGGTAAAAGATGGTCTATTTAAGAAACGCGGCTATCGCATGCCGGGGCGAAGAGGACGGTAACTTCATCGCTCTCAACCAGATTACGGGCGCCGGCTATCTCATGAACGCCACATCCAAAGCGATCTTCGATTGTTGTGACGGCAGGGATACGCCCGCCATCGTGTCATACATTCAAGGTCAATACGGGGGCAGTGTGCCCAACAACTTGCAGGATATTGTAGAAAAACACCTCTCTCTTTTGGAGAAAGCCGAGATTTTGGAAGTCTGCGAATCGGTAAGTCTAACAAAGATTTAAATATAGACCACCCTGGAGGTTCTTATGAGTGCTCAAGCGCCACGTTCGGATATGAGCGTTCCCCGGCTTTACCATCTTTATGTCTACCCGAACGAAGAATGCAACCTGGCTTGTAAACATTGTTGGATCACGGCGAAGCTCGCCAAGACTGTAAAGTCCCGGCGTGTCTGTTCGGAAGATTATATTCGCCTGGTCGATCAAGCTCTCCCTTTGGGTCTCGGCCTGATCGCAATCAGCGGCGGCGAAGCGCTGATGAGCAAGGACGAGGTGCTCACGCTGATCGAGTATGCGGGCTCGAAGGGCGTCTCAACACGGATCGAAACGAACGGAACGCTTCTGGACGATCGCTCGGCCAAAGTTCTGGCCAAGGCGCGCACCCAGTGTTCGGTGAGTTTGGATGGAGCCACCAAGGCCACCCACGAGCGAATGCGCCTGGTACCGGGCTGCTTCGAGGAAACCATGCGGGGGCTTGAGATTCTCCGCCAGTATGACGTTACGACGGAAATCATCATGTCGGTGAGCACCGAGAATTTCCACGAGCTTGGCGCGGTCACGGAGATCGCGGCCACCATGCCGCGCGGCCACGTGAAGATCAATCCGATTCTGCCCAGCGGGCGCGGCCGGCAACTGGACCGGAAAGGCGAACGCATGAGCATGGGCGAACTCTACGCCTGGATACGCACTCTGGAACAGGAGCGCAGCAAATACGCGGTGCCGATTATTATTAGCGCGGAGCCCGCCTTCCGGTCACTGCATGACATCAAGCAAGGGCTTGCCAAAGGCGATCGGTGCGGGTTCCTGAATCTGCTGGGTATTCTGGCCAGCGGCGAAATCTCCTTCTGCGGCATGGGCTACAAGGCGAAGAACTATGTGTTTGGGAATGTCTTCGAGTCGAGCCTGGCCGACATTTGGATGAATCATCCCACGCTAAACGAAGTGCGGCGTTCAATTCCCGAAGCGCTTGAGGGTATTTGTTCCAATTGCGTGATGCGGACGACTTGTCAAGGGGCCTGCCGCGCCAGCGCCTATGAACGCTTCGGTTCCATCACGGCTCCCACGCCGGGATGCCAGCAACTCTACGACGAGGGACTTTTCCCAAGGACGCGCATGGTCGACCCGGACCGCGACAGCCACTATCGTCCTGTGCAACCCACGTTAAGCGTCCTCAACTGACCGACCTCGATCTCGCGGGCGGTCGCATAAGCCGCACGCCATTTACCAATAGAGAGGAGGTGATCGTATGCAAAATCCGTTTGAACTTCCACAGCTGTTCACGCTCTCCGGCGTGCAACTCACGCACGACTGGACCCATGAACAAGTAATGACCGCAGCCTGCAGCACGGGAGGCGGTTGTACCTCTGGAGGCGGATGCAGTTCCGGTGGATCCAAGCCGCCGAGCAGCGATTAAAAGCAGATGCCGCGCGATAGACTTTCCGCAGGCGGCGATCTGTCGCGCGGATTATTTTCACCATGAATGGAAGAGGAAAAAAAACAATTCGGCCCGAGCCCCTGGAAAACGCCAGGAACGGCGCCACGCGTTTGGTTCTCCGGCTAGCGAAACGCTTTCGTGGGCAACTGTTCTACCTTTTTGTCTTGCTGATCGTCAACGCCCTTCTGAAACTTCCCGCGCCATTCCTCACCATCCGCTTGATCGACCGGGTCTTACCGTCGAAATCTTTACCTCTTCTCCTTGAAACCGTGGGCGTCATCGTCGCCATCTCGGCGCTGTTTCTGCTTTCGGAATATGTGCGCAGCGTGGCGGCGGCGAGAACCTCGCGGCTTGTTTCCGCGGCGCTACATGTGGAGCTGCTGAAGCAGATTCTGGCTTTGCCCGCTTCCTACTCGATGGAGCGAGACACCGGCTACTTGATGGCGCGCATCCTCGACGACGCGGGACAGATCAATACTCTTGTTACCGACACCGGACTTTCGATCCTGCAAAACGGATTGACGCTGGCCTTCGGAATCGGCGCCGTGCTGTACATCAATTGGCAACTGGCGCTGATCTCCCTGATCATTCTGCCTCCCTTTGCTTACGCCAGCGTATGTCGAGCCGAGGAGTTGAGCCGTCTCAATCACCGGGGGCAGGAAGCCCGCGCCAAAGTGTCTCAAGGACTGCAGGAGACCCTGGACGGAATGGAAACCGTTAAAATCTACGGGCGGGAACGTTGGAGACTTCTCAAGAATTTCGGGGCCTTGAAGAAATCGATTGCGGCCGAGATGGATTCGTACGTTCTCAGCAGCCGGGTAGGCGTGTCGCTGACAGCTCTGGGAAGTCTGGGCTCGCTGGTGGTGCTCTGTTATGGCAGTTTCGAGATTATGCGCGGCCAGCTTTCCATCGGTGGGCTGCTCGCGTTTAATTCGGTTCTCGGCTATTTGTATGGCCCCAGCAGAACCTTGGCGTCGATGAGCTTAACCGTGCAGCGGGCGCTGGTCTCGGTGCAGCGCGTGTCCGAGATCCTGGACGCTCCCGCGGAACAGAGGGTTTTCCCCGTTGGCACGGAGGTTCAAACCGCACAGCAAGTCTCGCGTGTTCGCATTCGGTTCGATGATGTTTCATTCGGGTATGCTCCGGGCCGAGAAGTCTTGCAGCATGTTTCATTTGCCGCGGACAATCCTGCGGTGGTCGCCGTCGCGGGCAAAAGCGGCGCGGGCAAGAGTACTCTGCTGGCCCTGATCCTGCGGCTCTACCGACCCACCTCGGGGCGAGTTCTGCTGGATGATCTGGATTTGACTTCCGCCGATCCCCGCGCCATTCGAAAGCTGGTTGGCTTCGTCAACCAAAATGCTTTCCTTTACAATGCTTCGATAATGGAGAACATAACCTTGGGCAGGGACATCGCGGAGAGTGACGTCGTGCGCGCCGCCCGGGTGGCGTACGCGTCCGAGTTTATCGAGGATTTGCCGGCGGGATACGGGACAATCATCGGCCCCCGTGGACTGAAACTTTCCAACGGCCAACGGCAGAGGATTGCGCTGGCGCGTGCCCTGGCTGGAAACCCGCCGATTCTCTTGCTCGACGAGGCCACCGCGGCGATTGATAGCCAGTCGGAAGATCTGTTTTGGCGGGCACTCATCAGCCAGGGGAGGGAAAGGCTCATCTTCGTGGTTTCTCACCGCCTGGCATCCTTGCAATGCGCCGATCAGGTTCTTCTTCTCCACGAGGGAAAGCTGGTGGCCTCAGGAAGCCACCGCGAGCTTTCCGAGCATCCCCTCTATCAGGACGTGTTCGCCCAGCAATTGGGGGACTTCAGAAACAGCCGGCCAACAGAGCTGGCGGTGAACCATCGAAAGGAGGCAGCCATCCCGCAGTGACTGAGCCTGGAATCATTCTGAAGTCGGCGTTCAAGCGACTCTACCGTGAGCCTCTGGTCGTATCTGCAATTCTGCTGACACTAGCGCTCGGAATCGGCGCAAATGCAGCCATCTTCACGATGCTGGACGCGTTGATCCAAAAGCCCACTCCCGGAGTTCGCGCCTCCGATCTGGTGTCCATCAAATGGGACATGCCCGACTCGCCCGACGATCTGGCGGTCAGCGGTTATCAAGGGCTGGAACTTCCTTATCCGCTATTCTCCCGGCTCGCAAGCGATCACGAGTTGTTTCACGATTTGGCCGGTTTCGCGTCTCTGGGTTTCAAAAAGAATAACGCTGCGCTCTCGGTGAACGGCCGGACCGAGTGGGCCACTGGCTCCATGGTCAGTTCGAACTTCTTCAGCGTTCTTGGAGTGCCCGCGGCTGCCGGCCACCTGCTGGATTCACCGACCGGTAAATATGAGGCTGTTATCAGCTTCGACTACTGGTCCCGGCGCTTCGGATCGAGCACCGAAACTGTCGGTAGCAGCATTACAATCAATGGCGTCCCGTACAGCATCGCAGGCGTGGCGGGTAGGAATTTTGTCGGCGTCCAATCTGGCGAGACGGATGATTTCTGGATTCCGTTCGTCGACGACGCGGCAATTCGCCCGTGGGCGAGCCAGCCCCCAAACGGAGCTTCGCTATTTCTGTCGAACCGGTGGTGGTGGATTACCCCGATTGGGCGTGTAGGGTCGCAAGCCTACCCTCGCACCGAAGCGAAACTAGCCCTCATTCTGCGCGGCGTAGTGGACCAGGAATTTGGAACCAGCCACGGCGCGGCGCGGCCCGTCAAGGTCACCATTTCACCGGCGCGGCGCGGCTTCACGTATATGCAGGACGACTTCATCAAGCCGACGGTTGTGTTGATGGGATTGGTAACCATGATCCTTCTCACCGCGTGCTCAAACATTGCCATCGTGATGCTGGCGCGATCCGAGAGCCGCAGGCGCGAAATGGCGATCCGTGCTGCCGTCGGCGCTTCCAGGGGATCGCTCTATGTTCAGCTTTTTACGGAAAGCGCAATCCTCGCGGTTTGTGGAGCGGCGCTCGGTCTGGTGTGCTCCGTCGTCTTTACCAGGGCCATCGGTGCGATGCTGTCGAGCGGCAGCACGGCATTGGATATGAATCTCGGGATGGACGGCCATTTGATTTTGTTCGTGTTGGGTGTCGCTTGCGCCAGCGTGCTCCTATTTGGGCTAGCCCCCGCTTTTCATGCTGCCAAGTTTGAGATGAATTCCGAGTTGCGGGGTGTCAACCCCTCAACCGGCGCCGGCTTGCGGAACCGGTTTCTCACCAGCAAAAGCTTGATCGTTTGGCAAAGCGCTTTGTCTGTCGCGATCCTGGCCGGATCTCTACTGCTAATGAGGTCCTTTTATTTACTGGAGCACGAGCAGTTGGGCTTTGAGCCCACGCATCTGTTTGTATTCCGGGTAAGCGTATTAGGGCAGGCCAGTGGGCGCGATCAGGCTGCGGCCTACACTCGACTGGTAAGCGCGGTCGCGGCGTTGCCGGGGGTGGAGTCGGCCTCATTGGTGCAAAATCGGTTAATTGACGGCTGGGTCGACAGCGGCAACGTGAAGATAGAAGGACAAGACAATGCGGGTCCCAACGGGCCGGTGCTTTATTGGGATTTGGTGGGGGCGGGCTTTCTCAAGACCACCGGCATTCCACTCCTGGTCGGTCGCGACATCCAGCCGCAAGACAACTCCTTTTCAGAGAAAGTCGCGGTGATTAACCACAAGCTGGCCAGCTTGTATTTTCCAAACCGCGACCCCATCGGCCAACATTTGATCCGGACCGGCGCTTCGGGCGCGCCCGAGCCTTATCGGATTGTGGGTGTGTGCGGCGATGCCAAGTACTACGGGGTGAGAGGCAGACCCTTGCCGATATTTTATGTGCCTTACACGCAGGCGAGCGCCGCGGAACTAGGGCACGTCAACGTCGAGATGAGGGTGCGTGAGAAGCCGTTGATTTCCGCTGAAACCGTGAGAAGAGCCGCCGAATCCGTCGACAAGTCGCTCCTGGTGAGCGACGCGGAGTACGAGACGGACCAGGTGGGATCCACCATCGTGGTGGATCGGATACTGGCGCGCATTGCGGAACTATTCGGGGCACTGTCCTTGTTGCTTTCGTGCGTGGGTATCTATGGGACAGTGTCGTATTTGGCGGTGCGGAGAACCAAGGAGATCGGGTTGCGAATCGCGCTGGGGGCGAAAGAGCGGCAAGTACTCGGCGCGATCCTGGGTGAGACGCTGCGGCCTGCCGTGATAGGTGTTCTACTGGGCGCGGCTGCGGGCCTGGGCCTGAATAAGTTGGCTGGCTCGATTCTTTATGGCGTGAGCGCGACTGACCCTTGGATGTTCGCGCTGGCTTGCGGGGCCCTACTGCTCTGTTCCCTTGGCGCCGCGCTCGGCCCAGCGTGGCGGGCAGCCTCGGTTCACCCAGGAGAGATATTGCGCAGAGAGTAGGCTGCTTTTCCCACCATCGAAAAGGCGTGTGCTGTGTGACCCACCGCCAGCGTGGGCGGCCGCTCGCGAAACAATCCAAAAATGGCGGACCCGCTTCCGGTCATGCGTGCGCAGACCGCGCCCGAGTTTTCGAGTGCGGCGCGAATCCGGGCCAGTTCGGGATGTAGCTCAAACACCACCCCCTCAAAATCGTTGCGAGCGAGTGATAGGTCTTCCGTCCATGCGACGCGCGCGAACGCGGCGAGCTTCTTGGATGTGCCATCTTTACCGAGCCGCTCACTCAAAGCGCGGTATGCATCGGGAGTCGAGACGTGAATGTCCGGAGTGACCAGCAACCCGTGAAGCGCGGGAAGGTCGGGGAGCGGGTATACCTCTTCGCCACGGCCGAGGCCCACCGCCGTCCCGCCATAGAGGAAGAAAGGCACGTCGCTCCCCAGCGAAGCCGCCATCTCGTGCAGGCGATCCGGCACGATGAAGGCGCCGATAACCCGAGGTAGGGCTCGCAAAACCGCAGCCGCGTCAGAAGAGCCTCCGCCCAGGCCCGCGCCCATGGGGATTCGCTTCTCCAATTTAAAATGGACGCGGCCCGAAAGTCCGGTTTCTTCGAGGACCAGTTTTGCCGCCCGGGCCATCAGATTATCTTCAATGACAACGTTGCCTTGAATCTCGATTTCGGTGCGGCTGGCGGGCTCGAATTCCAGTCCAATCGAATCTGCCAGTGAAATGGTTTGAAAGATGGTGCGGAGTTCGTGATAGCCGTCCGCGCGCTTCGCCAACACGCGCAGATCGAGATTGATTTTGGCGTACGCTGGTACGCTGATCATTTGTCGTACTGCAGCAGCGAGAAGATATCGTAGCCGGCAAGTTTATCGCGGCCGCCCAGGAAAGTCAGCTCAACCAGGAAGCCAATTCCCACCACCTCGCCGCCCACCTGCTCCACCAGTTGAGTCACTGCTTTGGCGGTTCCTCCGGTGGCCAGGAGATCGTCTACGATGAGCACGCGCTTGCCGTGCGAGAGCGCATCGCTGTGCATTTCAAGGGAATCGGTGCCGTACTCGAGGGCATAGCTGACGCTGACGCGCTCCGACGGCAACTTCTTTGGCTTGCGCACGGGTACGAAGCCGGCATTCATGGCGTAGGCGAGCGCAGGCGCAAAAATGAACCCGCGAGCTTCGACACCGATAATGGTATCGACGCCCGAACCCGAGTAGTGGTCCTTGAACCCGTCGATGGAGGCGCGCAACCCATGCTTGTCTTTCAGCAAGGTGGTGATGTCGTAAAAGAGAATCCCTGGTTTGGGGAAATCGGGAACCTCCCGAATGAGTTCTTTAAGGTCGGTCATGGGAATTTATAAGATTACCTGATCGTGTAGTCTAAGAGTTTGGCGCCGCGACAAATTGCCCGCCGGGCGCTCCTCCTCTCGTTCAGCGGCGCGCTTGCGGCGCTCCGCGCGGAAACCGGCAAGGGCAGCAACCTGACACAAAAGCCGCTGCACTTTTTGGACCCCGCAACTGAATTTGATCTTTACCGGCTGACCGATCCGGCGCACCGATCGGTGCTTCCCGCGCCCAACCTCCATTGCATTTCAAGAAGAGGCCGATTTCTGGTCCACGGTGGAGATCGGACCGGCAGCATGCAGGCGTACCGGCTGGATTGGCACACCGGCGAATCCCGCCAACTCACGGCTAGCGCGCAACTCGACGCCGCAACGATCGCGATCACGAATGACGACCGTACGCTCTTCTTTTTCGATGGTCCGTCGCTCCGGCGCATGACCCTGCCAAACCTGCGAGAACGGGAGGTAACGCGCGTGGAGGACGGCTGGATCAGGCTTCCCGGTTTTACTGTCTCGCTCGATGGGTCAGCGGCAGCATGGGTCGAAGAACACGATGGGCGATCGCGTCTGCGCGCGATAACGTCATCAAGCGCCGCCGAGACACTCGCGGAAGTGACCGGCGGCTTGAGTGATCCGCAATTGCGCCCATCTCACTCCCAGGTTTCCTTCCGGGTCGGCACAGATGTCCGAATGGTAGATCTGAACGGCCAATCGAACCGTCGGTTGGAACTGGCGCCCTCCGCCAGCACAGGGCAAGTTTTGTGGTCGCCGTCCGGCGAGACTTTGCTCTATCTATCCACACCAACCGATCCCAAGCAACTCACCATGCTCAGGGAGTACGCACCCGAGGAGGGAACGGACAAGTTAGTGGCGAAAACCAGCCAGTTCGCGTCCTTTGGCATCAATGGTGATTCGTCTGTTTTCGTTGGTGCAAGCCGAAGCCTGGCGTCGCCCTACGTGCTTCTCCTATTGCGCGTGGCGCGGCGCGAACTCACGCTCTGCGAGCACCGCTCTTCCAACCCGGCGATGGTTGCGCCCGTATTCTCTCCGGACAGTCAAAGCATTTTCTTCAACAGCGACAGAAATGGAAAGCCGGCAATCTACAGGCTGCACGTCGAGAAATTCGTAGAAGAAACCGGTGATGAGGCGCAAGCGAACTAACGGAACGAGCGAACTCAACGAGCTAGCGCGAGAGAGTGTCTTTAGGCGTTGCCAGATACCCGGAGATCTGGTCTTTGCTCACGCGATTCACCACGATTTCATAGGGCTGGTGCGGAGACTTCGACACGTAGAACTGAACCGGTTCGAACAACGTCTTGTCCTTCTTCTCGATGGTCTTATCGTCAGCCAGCACATTCACGGTGAACTTCTGCTTCTTCGGGTCAGCTTTTTTCAAGACCAACTGAATGTCGCCGACATGCTTGGTTTCCTTGCCTTTACTGAGCGTGAACTCAAAGTAGTTCCTCTCGCCCAGACGCTTCAGAGCTTCCAGTTCCGTACTATTCTTCGCAACATAGCCGGACGTAACGCCCAGGTCTCCCTGAACTTTGGAAAGCTGGGCGATGGTCTTCTGCAGATCCGATTGCGTGCTGGAAACCTGCTGCTTCACCGTGCCAACGTCCGTACTCACTTCGGCGAATTTCTGGGAGGTCGCCTGTTGCGCAGCGGTCAGATCGCCATTGATCTTCTCAGCTGTTTTCTCCTGCTCCTGCTCGAGTTGGGCTTTGGTCTGGTCAACCTTCTTCAAGGCTTCCGACTTAGCGGAATTGGCCTCTGCCGCAGCTTCCCGAGCGCGCCGGTCCATTTGCTCGCTCAGCGTTTCGTAGTGCTTCTGCTGCGTCTGTCGAATCGTGGACGCGCTGTCTTTCAAGTCCTGAATCTGGGCCGATAGCGCCTGCTGCTGCTTGGCCATTTCCGCCTTCTGGTCGTGAACTTGAACAAAGAGGTAGATGTTCGAGGCAAGGAGCGCCAAAAGGGCACCCGCGCCAACGGCGGTCTTTACATTGGAATTCGGGTTGGGCTCACTCATGCATTCTCCTTTAGAATCAATGCGCTTCAAACTAGTATAGACAGTGCGGCGGCGCGGAAGGTTTCAGCCCAACACAAAGCGGGCGCCGCGCTGAGCCGGAATTGTTTCGATTTCGTACCGCTCCCATATCGATTTCGCCAGACCCGCGGACGACTCGGGTTCGCCATGCACCAGGAAAACCTTCTTCAGACCGGGTGCGATGGGTTCCAGCCAAGTGAGCAGTTCGTCGCGGTCGGCGTGACCCGACAGTGCGTTGAAGCTGAGAACTTCGGCCTTCACATCCGTTGGGTCGCCGAAGATGTTCACGGTTTTCATACCCTCCTGCAGCCTGCGGCCCAGGGTATTCGCGGCCTGAAAACCAGTGATCAGAACCGTGTTCCGGGCATCTCCAACGCCATTCCGGAGATGATGCAACACGCGACCCGCTTCGCACATGCCGGAAGGCGAGATGACGATAAAGGACCCCTTTCTGTTATTCAGTTTCTTCGATTCATCCACATCGCGGATATATTGAAGCTGGCTGAACCCAAACGGATCCTCGCGGCTATTTACGAACTTGCACGTCTCCTGATCGAAACATTCCGGGTGCGCCCGGAATACCTCGGTTACATTCACGGCGAGGGGACTGTCGACGAAGATCGGCAAGGACGGAATCTGTTTTGCGTTTGTCAACTGATGGAGCATTAAAACGAGTTGCTGGACGCGCCCCACGGCAAACGCAGGCACGATCAGGTGTCCACCACGCTGTATCGTGCGGTTGACAATCTCGGCCAGCTTTCCCACCACTTCCTTTTCCTGTTCGTGAAGCCGGTCACCGTAAGTCGATTCCAGGATCAGGTAGTCGACCGGGGGCGGTGTTTCCGGATCGCGGACGATCGGCAGACCGGGCCGGCCAAGGTCCCCGGAGAACGCTATCCGAACCGTCTTGCCGGCATCTTGATGCGTCATCACAACGAATGATGAGCCGAGCATGTGACCGGCGTCGTACGCTTCGTAATCCAGCGATTCAACTACTTGCGTGACTCTGTGGTACGGCGCCTTGGTAAACAGTGGCATCGTACGATCCACGTCGTTGTGGTCGTAGAGCGGCGCCACGTCCGGTTCACCCGTGTTCCGTCGACGCTGGCGTTTGTTGACGAAAACCGCATCGCTCTCCTGAATGTGCGCGGTGTCCCGCAACATCGCATCGCAAAGGTCGACCGTTGCGGAAGTCGCGTAAATAGGGCCACGATAGCCCTGCTTCACCAGGAACGGAAGCTTCCCCGAATGATCGATGTGCGCATGCGAGAGGACCACGGCCTCAACGGAATCCGCACGTATCGGAAGCTCCCGATTGAGACGTTCAGCTTCTTTCCGCCTGCCTTGATAGAGTCCACAATCCAGCAGCACCGACTTCCCGTTTACATTGAGTTGATGCATGGAGCCGGTGACTACTTGCGCCGCGCCCCAAAAGGTTAGTTCCAGCACTCCGGAAGCATAACAGAGCTACTTGGTCGTGGTCTCTGCCGCCTTCTTCCAATCCCCGGCCTTCACGAACGAAATGTCCTGCGGCTTGATATTCGTCTTCAGCGCCTGGTGAATCTGGTCCAAGGTGAGATCGCCGACCTTCTTTTCGAGGGCGGCGTCCCACGCGAGAGTGCGGTCGTTATAATCATGCGAAGCCAGGGAACGTGCAAGCGCCGCGTCTTCAGCGCGGTTCAGCTGCCGGCTTTGCAGCCAACCTGACTTAGCCTGGGTCAATTCATCGGCCGTGAATCCATCATTGACGGCCTTGGAAAGCTCCTCCACCGTGGCCGTTTGCACCTTGGCCACATTCTGCGGGGCAGAGATCGCATACACACGAAAACTCGCGTCCTTTTCCTTTTCCGACGCCGTGAACTGCGATCCTATGCCATAACTCAAGCCTTCCTTTTGCCGGATTCGCACGGCCAGGCGTGAACTGAGAAAGCCGCCGCCCAGCATATAATTCCCCAGCACCATCGCCGGATAGTCCGCGTCCTCATCACTCAGCGGCAAACGGAGCCCAGCCACAAATACCGCGTTGGCTTTATCGGGTGCATCCATCTTCTTGTCCGTGGGCTCGATCTTTTTGTACGAATGTAGAATGCGCTCGTAGGGGCTACTACTCTTCCAGGAACCAAACAATTCCTTAGCCAGCGCGGCTGCGGCATCGGCATCAAAATCACCGACGATAGCCATCTCGCCATGGGATGCCCCCGCGAATTTAGCGTAGAAGCTCTTCACGTCCTCGAGCTTCAATTTATTTAATTCTTCAGTTTCTTCCTCCGGCGTCATCGCCAGGCGCACATCGCCTTTCGGGTAGGGGTAAAGCGTGCGTTGGATCGCCGTGAAAGCCATCACCTGAGGCTCGGATTTCGAGGCGTCGGCGTTCGTCAACTCCTCTTTTCGTATATTTTCAAATTCCTGTTCCGGGAACGCAGGCTCCTTCAAGATCTCCGCCACCAGTTTTAGGACAGCGGGGAGGCTGTCGTGCCCGGTCTCGATATTCACAGTCAAGCCCTCGGCGCCACCGAAGATTCGCACCTGGGCCTTCAGCCGGTCGAATTCATCCTGGATTTGTTGACGGTTGTGTTCCTTCGTCCCGCGGATCAGCGTAGAGACCGCGACGGAGCCTGCCGTATCCAGACCCATCAAACTGTTAACCGTACCGTAGTGCAGACTGATTACCGCGTTAACGGCCGCCCCGCGTGTTTTCTTCTCGAGCAGAGAAACCTTCATCCCGTCATCCAGTTGGAAGCGCTTTACGCGCGCTTCGATATTGGCTGGGGAAGAATCAAACACCTCGCCCTGGCTCATGGTCGCTTCGCCTTTATAGTCCTTCACCAGAGCATTTACGTCGGACACTGCCGGGATCTCAGCGCGGTCCGGCTTGGCATCCGGAATGAATTCGCCGATAGTTCGGTTGGAACTCTTGAAGTAGGTTGCAGCCACCCGCTTCACGTCGTCCGGAGTGACTTGCTTGATGCGGTCGCGGTCGAGGTAGAGCAAACGCCAATCACCCTGCGCCACGGACTCGCTGATAAACAGCCCGATGCGTTCTGAGTTGCGCAAATCGACATCGATATCTTTCAACAACCGAGCGCGGGCGCGATCCACTTCTTCCTTGCTGGGCGGTTCCTTGGCCAGGCTCTCAACCGTATCCAGGATGATCTTGCGGGCTTCCGGCATGGAATCCTGTTTCGAAAGAATCGCGGCGAACAGTGCCATTCCGGGTTCTTTCTGCTGCATGGGGAAGCCGAAGACCTGCGCCGCCTTCTTGTTGTCAACCAGCGCTTTGTAGAGGCGTCCGGATGGGTTGTCGGTCAGGATGCTGTTGATGACCTCTATCGTCGCGAAATCCTTATCACTACCCGCGGGAACGTGGTAGCCGTCGATGACGCCGTAGGTGTCGCCCACGCGGCGCACCGTGACCTCGCGCTCACCATCCTGCGTCGGCTCCTTGGTGTAAGTGACTTCCAGGGCGCGCGTCGGTTTGGGAATCTTGCCGAAATACGATTCGATCATCGGCAGCAATTTCGGCACGTCCACCTTTCCGGCCACGGTCAATACCGCGTTATCCGGCTGATAGAACTTCACATAGAAGGCCTTGAGCTTGTCGATGGGCACGTTTTCGATGTCGGACTTGTTCCCGATCACGGCCCGGCCGTAGGGATGCCAGACATAGGCGGCCGCCAGAGTCCTTTCAAACAGGACATTGATGGGACTGTTTTCTCCCATCTCGAATTCATTCCGAACGACGGTCATTTCGCTGTCAAGATCGGCCTTGCGGATGAAAGAGTTCACCATGCGGTCCGATTCCAGATCGAGCGCCCACTTCAGATTCTCGTCAGTTGCCTGAAAAGTTTCGAAGTAATTGGTGCGGTCGTAGTCCGTCGTGCCGTTGGGACGCGCACCATGCGCGGTCAACTCAGCTGGCACGTTCGTGTGGCCCGTGCTGCCCTTAAACATCATGTGTTCCAGTAGATGCGCCATGCCGCGCTCGCCTGAGCCTTCGTGGCGGGAGCCCACCAGATACGTGATATTCACGGTGATGGTGGCCTTCGAGGGATCCGGGAAAACCAGCACTCGTAAGCCGTTATCGAGATCGTACTCAGTGATGCCCTCCACCGATGTCACCATATGCATTCCGGCGGGAACCGGAGCCGCGGTTTGCGCCGGCGCCACCGTTTGAAAAAAGGACGCGGATAGCGCGAGAGTTCCGAGCAGGGTAAGTTTCATGACGTTCTCCGAACTTCGATTATTCCACGCTACAAACCTTTATAGTTCTCGGCCCGGCTTTTGAGCGAACATGTGGAATGAGGATGATGATCTTTTTGAAACGGCTCACGATCTCAATCCTGATGGGGAGCGTCTTCCTGCATGCGCAAAGCGTGCCCTCCACCTATCAGAGCCTTTACACGGGCTTGCAGGGCGAGTTGCAGTCCTTTGAGGGGCAGCTCCAGTGGAACGGCGCCAAATCCAACACCCTGTTTTCAGCCTCGCTCCTGTACGCGAATGCAAATAGCGGCTTGTTGCTGTTGAACCCCGGCGCGCGCAGCCAATACCTGACCGAACTGGCAGCCATCAAAAGCCTGGGGTGCACAGCGGTTGTGGTTGACATGGGATTTCCCGTGCTGTATGAGCCTTTTTATCAGTTCAATGGCGATCCGCAGGATTACCAGAGCATGGTGAGCTTTTACACCCAAGTGGTGGCGGACGTTCATGCGGCGGGAATGAAAGTGATCGTCGAGTCGGCAGCCGCGTTCCCTGGTTACTACTCGGCGGATTCCGGTCTCAACTTCGCCGGCTACTTCGCGGAACTCAGCCTTCAGGATTATGAGCAGGCTCAGGCCGCACAATACGCCACGATCTATAGCGTAATCCAGCCCGATTATCTGACGCTGGCCGCCGAACCCGACACCGACGCCACCAACTCTTCCCAGCCCGCCCTGGATTCGCCAAGCGGGTGGGCCTCCGCGCTCACAGTCTTTCTATCTCAGCTTCCGGCGGAACCCCACGCCATCCCAATCGGCGCCGGCGTCGGCAACTGGCTGGTCTCCACGGGGACCGAGTTCATCGCCGCAGAGGCAGCCGTACCAGGGATTGATTACATCGATCTGCATTTCTACCCCATGGCGATTGAGCCGGACGGTGGCAACACCGTGACCAATATTTACGCCGAAATCAACGCTGCAATGGCCGCGGGCAAACCGGTGGCAGCCAGCGAATGGTGGCTCCAGAAGGAATCAACGTCCGATTTCACGAACGAGAATGTGCAAAGCCCGACGATCAGTTCGCGGGATAACTTTTCCTTCTGGGCCCCTCTGGATGTCGAATTCTTGAGCGACATGTACAAGCTCGCGAACTGGAAAGGATTCCTGTTCGGTTCGGCGTTTTGGACAAACTTCTTCTGGTCTTACACCTCCTACGATTCATCCCTCAGTGCGGAGCAGGCGGACGCCGCCGAGCAAACTGCGTCGCATGCGGCGCTGGCCGCGGGAGTAATAACGTCCGCCGGAATCCAGGGGGAGAAGGCATGGCTGGTTGGTGCGCAGCCGTCACCCACGGCGGTTTCATCGGCAAACTATACCAGCGCGATCGCCGATTCCTCCCTCGCCAGTTTGTTCGGTTTGGGGATGGCGGCTGAGACCGCAGCCGCTGCGGGAACGCTGGGCGCCTCGCTCGGCGGCGTCTCCGTTTCATTGACGGATTCCAGCGGCGACACGCAGGCGGCCGAGCTCCTTTATGTTTCGCCCTCGCAGATTAACTTCGCCGTGCCGTCGGGCCTTGCGGCGGGGTCCGTGACTGCCATGGTGCTTGGAGGAGGAGCGACCCAGACCACCACGTTTACGTTGTCGGCGGTTGCACCAGGAATCTTTACGGTGAACGGAACAGGCGCGGGTGCTCCTGCGGCGGACGTTTACACTGCGGTCGGATCCACCGAGACCATTGGTTTCGCGTTTACCTGCGGCGGCGGCGGGTGCGTTCCTGCGCCGATTGTGGTGAATGGCGCGGGATTCACGGTTTACCTTGTGCTCTACGGTACCGGCATTCGGAATGCGAGTTCAGTGACCGCGACGGCGGGCAGCACGTCTCTCCCCGTGGCTTTCCATGGGGCCGCACCAGGATTCACGGGGCTTGACCAAATCAACATTCAGTTGCCGTCGAGTTTGGCTGGGGCGGGGATCATTACGGTTCAGTTGGTTGCCGATGGGTTGAATGCGAACCCGGTGCAGATTTCAATTCAGTGATTTCATAGGCGGTCGCACGCGCCGCTCAGCCTACTCAGGCTTCCACCTCAACACCGGCCTTCTCGCAGCTCCCGTCTCATCAACCCTCTTCGTCCGTGTCAGATGCGGCGCATTCTTGAGTAACTCCGGCTCACCGTCAACTTCGTTGGCAATCGAGATCATCGCATCGATAAACAGATCCAATTCCATCTTGGATTCCGTCTCTGTCGGCT
>Ga0326727_10004764_pt1 | contig 39971 bp, 30 predicted proteins | sample MB2enrmetagenome_FD_207643 | JGI IMG/M metagenome (GOLD analysis project Ga0326727, IMG submission 207643) | Lab enriched peat soil microbial communities from McLean, Ithaca, NY, United States - MB29MY | ecosystem: Environmental > Terrestrial > Soil > Wetlands > Peat | place: USA: New York...
ACGGAAGAATTCCCCAAGCATTACTCGGAAATGCACATCATCTATAAATTGAAAGGAAAAGACATTGATCCTGAAAAGGTAAAAAAGGCGGTCGATCTTTCGCAGGAACAATATTGCGGTGTGTCCGCAGTCTATCGCAAAGCATTGACTTTGACATATGAAATTCAAATAACCGAATAAACAAAACTATTAAGGTTGTCTGCAGTTGCGTGGGGTCTACTTGCATTCCTGTTTACGGTTTATCCTTTCCCTATCTTTCTTAATCGTGTGATTTCTTCATCCGTCCCGAATACCAACAGACGATCACCGAGATTAATCATATCGTCAGCTTTAGGATTCACCTGCAAATTACTACTTGATGATTGATAACAACCAATGACAATAAGATTGGTCCTCTGGGGAATATTGGCGTCGCGGTATGTCTTTCCTATCATATCGCTGCCGGTTCGTATTTCCACTAATTTAAACTTATAATCTTTCAATTCCTCTTTCTCGTCGGCAAACTCTACAAAACTGAAAAGATCAGTGCTCGAAGTGGCAAGAGATATGATACGGTCTGTAGCAATATCAATTTGTGAGATAATAAAATCAGTACCTGCCTTTTTGAATTTCGCTGTCGAACTGGCATCCTCAACCCGTGTAATCACCTTAATGTTTTTATTCAAGTCTTTAGCGCTAAGGGTCACAAAGAGATTTTCGGCATCTGTAGTCAACACTGAAATTAAAATCTTTGCTCTTTCAACTCCCGCCTGCAAGAGCACATCATCATTAGTGGCATCGCCATCAATATGAATCAACTTTTTATCATATATCTCTTTTAGTTTCTCGTTCCTTTCCGAATTACTTTCTATAAGCACGACTGTATGTCCCTTTCTTAGCAGTTCCTCCGTCACACGCTTACCCGTTTTTCCATACCCGCAGATAATGTAATGTCCTTTCAGGTTTTCAAGTGATGCATTCATTCTTTTTATCTTTAATAGTTTTGACAATTCACCTTCCATAAAAAAAGAGGATAATTTTCCAATAGCATACACCCCAACAGTAAACCCTGAAATAATTAATATAATGGTGAATGCTCTGCCTTCAGGCGACAAAGGATGCACTTCTTCATAGCCAATCGTTGAGAAAGTAATTACCAGCATGAAAAGCGAATCGAGCGGCGAATATCCTTCAATCAGGATGTAACCGAAGAAACCTACGATCAGGATCAAGATAATAGCAGTTATCGGAACAAAAAACTGTTTCCATATCAGTGACTTAGGATTCGATTTCATACATTGATTCATTAAAAAAAACAAAGAAATAAAATTCAATTATGAGTAAAAGCGACATTGATCGATAAAATTACTTTGTCTTCACAAAGTTACACTATTTTATTTCAATATAAAACAACAAAACATACGATTTCAAACCATTTCTGACCATATTCGAATGTAAAATAGACTTTCAGTCACATAATTCGCACAGCATGCCCGACCGCTATCAGTGAGCAATATTCAAAAAATGCGTATCTTTGCAACAAATAAAGCGCTTACCCAACATGCACTCATCAACCTCCAACGATATAACGGGATCGGAATCACACCCACAAACCAAAAAATTATTTATAGAGACCTATGGTTGTCAGATGAATGTGGCTGATTCGGAGGTTGTAGCAGCTATTCTGGGAATGGATGATTATGAATTGACGGATCATCTCAATGAAGCGGATGCCATCTTAATGAACACCTGCTCCGTTCGTGACAATGCCGAACAACGAGTTATCAGCCGCCTACACCAGTTTGGGAACCTCAAAAAGAAAAAGGAGGGATTGGTAGTCGGTATTATCGGCTGCATGGCCGAGCGCATGAAGGAAGATCTCATTGAACACTATGGCGTAGATCTGGTAGCAGGTCCTGATGCCTATCTGGATCTACCGCATTTGATGCAAAGCGCGGCTCAAGGAGAAAAAGCAATCAATGTTGAATTATCTACCACAGAGACTTATAGTAAGATCTTGCCTGCCCGCATCGGAGCACCCATTTCAGGTTATGTCTCTATCACACGGGGTTGTAACAACTTCTGTTCTTACTGCATAGTGCCATACACGCGAGGCCGCGAACGGAGTCGTGATGTGGAAAGCATTCTGCAAGAAGTAGCTGATTTAGGAAAGAAAGGATATAAAGAAGTAATTCTGTTAGGGCAAAATGTGAATTCATACCTTTCGCAAAAAGACGACACACCCATTGATTTCCCGACATTACTCAGGCTAGTGGCCGAAGCTGCACCAACGTTACGCATCCGTTTTACCACCTCGCACCCAAAAGACATGAGTGACAAGACGTTGGAAGTCATGGCAGCTTATACTAATCTTTGCAAAAACATTCATTTACCGGTTCAATCGGGCAGTAATCAAATTTTGGAGAAAATGAATCGTAAGTATACACGTGAATGGTATATGGATCGTATTGCCGCCATACGGCGTATCTTGCCTGAAGCAAGTATTTCGACCGACATGTTTTGCGGGTTTCCATCGGAAACAGACGAAGATCACGAACAAACTCTTTCGTTGATGCGCGAAGTGCGTTTCGATGCCGCTTTCATGTTCAAATATTCAGAACGCCCCGGAACGTATGCGGCTAAGAATCTCCCGGACAACATACCGGAAGAATTGAAAGTAAAACGATTACAAGAAATCATAGCGCTACAAAATCACCTGTCTGCTGAAATAAATCATGCAGCTATCGGGAAGACTTTTGAAGTATTGACGGAAGGTTATTCCAAACGATCGCGTGAACATTTTTTCGGACGCACTTCACAAAACAAAGTAGTGGTATTCCCCAAAAAAGGGTATCATATCGGTGAATTAGTAAATGTATGCATCACCGATTCTTCGTCAGCCACGCTACAAGGAGAACCTGTTTCACACACGTAAAAGAATCAGAAAGTTTGTAAGGACAGATAAGCAATAACCGTTAACTATTTAATAACAGGATATATGAACAAGCAACTTTGGTCTAAATCAGTTCCACACATCGCTGCAATCCTTTTTTTTATTGTAGTGTCGTACGTCTATTTCAGCCCCGTACTCGATGGGAAAGTAGTGGTTGGTCACGACAACCAAACTTGGGCAGGCATGTCGCAAGAGACACGCGACTACAACGCCTCGCACGACTCTCCCACCCTTTGGACAAACAGTATGTTTGGCGGAATGCCAACTTACCAAATTGCAATGCAAACACCAACCGATGCAGTGAGCTTCATCTATTCATTCTTCACTGCCTTTCCACGTCCTGTTTTCTATTTAATTCTTTATTTGATTGGATTCTACATCCTTTTACTATCTCTGAGAATTAATCCATGGTTAAGCATCGTAGGTTCCATTGCGTTCGCATTTGCCACTTTCAATTTCATCATTATTGCGGCAGGTCACAGTAGTCAGGCCATAACAATCGCTTACATGGCTCCTGTGATAGGAAGTGTTGTGATGGCATTTCGAGACCGGCGATGGTTAGGAGCCATCCTGACTGCCGTTTTTTTGGCGTTAGGTATTAAAGCAGGACACGTACAAATTGTTTACTACGTGTTAATGATCATCCTGGTTTTTGGAATCTCAGAACTGATTTACAGCATCAAATACAAACAATATGCTGATTTCTTGAAAACATTGGGAGCATTATCCATCAGCGTTGTGTTAGCTGTCGGCATAAACGCCACCACACTCATCACCACATATGAATATGGGAAATACTCCATGCGCGGACAAAGTTCCGCTGCCACACAAAACCCCGAAACGACGAAAGGCGGATTAGACAAGGATTACATCACACAATGGAGTTACGGCATCGGAGAAACGTTTACCTTACTGATCCCTGACTTTAAAGGAGGCTCCAGTGATGAAACATTGAGCGAGAACTCCGCAACAGGACAAAAGCTCGATGCACTCGGGGCTAACACTGTCCAAATCATGAGCACTCAAAAATGGCCTCTCTATTGGGGAAGTCAACCTATGACATCAGGGCCTGTTTATTTAGGAGCTATTGTATGTTTCCTCTTTATTCTGGGATTATTCTTAGTCGAAGGACGTTACAGATGGTGGTTGTTGGCAGCTACAATATTATCTATTTTATTAGCTTGGGGGAAAAACCTCGATGCACTGACCAACTTTTTCATCGATTACGTTCCTTTCTATAACAAGTTTCGAACAGTATCGATGGTCTTAGTTATCGCGGGTTACACCATGCCCATCATGGCAATTCTGGCCGTACAACGTTTGGTGAAGGGAGATATTGACCCTCAAAAACTAAAGAAAGCCTTTATGTGGGCGTTAGGCATTACTGGAGGTTTAAGCTTGCTGTTTGCACTCATTCCATCTCTCGCAGGTAATTTCATTTCATCATCTGATAGTCAGTTCACAGGCGACTATGCCTTTTTGCAAAACACTTTACCCATTGACCGCGCATCGTTATTACGTGCTGACTCTTTCCGATCATTGATTTTCATTTTGTTGGCAGCGGCCACACTATGGCTTTTTATCAAGAAAAAAATCAAATCATTACCACTCTATTTTATCTTAGGTTTTCTGATTCTGATCGATATGTACCCTGTTGCAAAACGCTACTTAAACGATAGCGATTTTGAGTCCAAAACAACAGCAGCAACTATAAAACCGAGTGTAGCTGACAATGATATTCTTCAAGATCATTCATACTATAGGGTCCTGAATTTAGCGGTAAGTCCGTTTAATGATGCCTCTACTTCCTATTTTCACAAGAGCATCGGAGGTTATCATGGTGCGAAATTACGTTCTTATCAAGATGTGATAGATGCGCAACTTATTCCTGAAATCGGAACAATTTTCAGCACCTTCAAGCAAGCCAAGTCGGTAGCCGACATCCAGCAACCATTAGCAAAACAAGGTGTTTTGAATATGCTTAATATGAAATATCTCATCTATGATCCGCAATCACCTCCGATACTCAACCCTTATGCAAATGGTAGTCAATGGTTGGTGCAAAAGATTGTTTCTGTAGCTACAAAAAATATTGCCCTTCAAACAATCGGGCAAATTGACACAAAACATGAAGCGGTGGTGACTCAAGCAATAGCCGCCACTTTACCGGCCTCGTTTGGAAGCGACACAACGGCAACACTCTCATTACAACAGTACGAACCTAACCAACTAATTTATAATTTTCAGTCAAAAAGCCCTCAAATAGCCGTTTTCTCAGAAATTTATTATCCCAAAGGTTGGCTAGCATTTATTAACGGGGAACAAGTTCCTTTCTTTGAAGCCGATTACCTGCTACGAGCAATGGTACTCAAACCCGGTCAATATCAAATAATATTCCGATTTAAACCGACATCGTACCAATTAGGAAATACATTGACATTGATCGCTTCCATCCTGTTAATTATATTTGTTTTGGGAGGCTTATTCTTGTTATACCAAAAGTGCAAAAAAAGGAAGGGAGACAAATAATAATGATTCAAGACACAACCAAATAAACAACCAACAGAAAGCGTTATCTTTGCACTCTGAAAGAACAAAATGTGATGTTTGTCTCTTAGAGACTTTACAGACTGGATAAACGTAATTTGAAAGAACATGGCATATCACAAAAAAAGGCAGAAAAAGCTATTTTTTAATTCGCATTTTATCTCCACGATAAGCATCGCTTTCGTATTATTTCTGATCGGGCTCATTTCGTTATTGATAATTATTGGCAACGAAATGTCGAATTACGTAAAAGAGAATGTAAATATGTCGGTAGTTCTGCAGGACAGCATTGCACCATTCAAATTACAGGCCATTCAAAATATTATTCAGGCGACGCCCGGTGTCAAATCGTACAATTATATCAGTAAGGAAAAAGCATTACAAGATCACATTCGTGACTTGGGCGAGAACCCAGCCGATTTCTTAGGATATAATCCATTATTAGCATCGTTTGAAGTAAAACTGACCTCGGTGTATGCAAATACAGATAGTGTAGCTCACATTGAAAAGAAACTGAAACAATATGCTGGTGTAAAACAAGTGATTTACCAAAAAGACATTATCCGCTTAGTAAATGACAATATCAAAACTACTGGCTATTTCTTGATAGGGATTGCAGCTATTCTGATTTTCATTTCTATCGTTTTATTGAATAATACCATTCGCCTTAGTGTCTATTCCAAACGATTTGTTATCAATACAATGCGTTTAGTAGGCGCCAGAGCATGGTTCATACGACGTGCCTTCATATGGCGTTATTTATTGAATGGGCTTATTGCTTCAGTCATTGCTTTAATATTGCTCGGCGTTTCCGTATACTATGTTCAAGTTGCATTAGGAACCAACTTCGATTTATACCATCTTCGTATTGTGCTCATGGTAAGTGGTATAGTAATCTTATTTGGTTTATTTATTAGTTTCCTGGCCACCCTGTTTGCTGTAAATCGTTATATACGCATGCAAACCAATGACATGTATTTTATTTGAAAAAACAATCATACACACATTAAACCACCCTCCAATGAAAAAGAACACCAAACCAGATGAAAAAGAGGAGATTCAAAATCAACGAGACTTTGCACTCGGCAAAATCAATTGGATATTGATAGGCATCTCCATCGTGATGATCCTTACCGGATTCTTATTGATGACAGGTAGCCAATCGAATCTGGTATTTAATGCTGATATTTTCAGCATGCGTCGAATTACAATTGGTCCAATGATCTCATTATTTGGCTTTTTATTCATGTTTGTAGCAATCATGTGGCGTAATAAGAAGGAGGAGAGTAAATGACGTGGCTACACACCCTTATACTCTCAATTATTGAAGGACTTACTGAATTTCTTCCCATCTCATCGACCGGTCACATGGCATTGGCCTCAGCCTTTATGGGCATTGAGAAAAATGCTTTTACCACACTTTTTATTGAAAATATTCAGTTTGGTACCATTTTGTCAGTTATTGTAGTCTATTGGAGCAAGTTTGTCGATTTCAAGAGTTGGCATTTCTATTTGAAACTTTTCTATGCATTTATTCCTTCCGCTGTGGTGGGGCTTTTACTGAAAAGCTACATTGACGAAGCTATTCAAACTCCATTATTTGTGGCTTGCACGATGTTTGCCGGTGGATTTGTACTCTTGTTTGTAGATAATTGGTTCAATAAACCAACCATCGAATCAGAAGAGCAAGTTCCGTATAAAAAGGCATGGATGATCGGAGTTTACCAAATATTAGCAGTCGTTCTGCCGGGGTTAAGCCGAAGCGCATCAACCATCATTGGTGGAATGCAACAAAAGTTAACCCGCAAAGCCGCTGCAGAATTTTCATTTTTCTTAGGTGTGCCGACTTTAGCAGGAGCATTTGCCAAGAGTTTATGGGATGCTTATCGGAAAACACCTGAAATTCTTACACATCACAATATTATTGTACTTGCTTCAGGGAATTTAATCGGGTTCATTGTTGCGATCTTTGCGATCAAAGGGTTTATTGCTTATTTAACCAAACACGGATTCAAAGTGTTTGGGTATTATCGCATTGTGTTTGGGCTTCTCATCATTGTGATGTTATTAATGAATGTACACTTTGACTTCTAGCCTATTGAAGCAAATTAAACCCGTTTGCATGAACCTCTTTTTCATGTGAACCTGTTTATTGTTTGCTACGATAGTGCCAACCTGTCACAACGTGATGGAAGGGCTCGCCAACTTAACCATTCTCATCTGTGAACTTTATTTCACGTTCATTTCATGGATTTTATCGAAGGAGAAATTCTTTATTTTAACAAACCACTTCACTGGACTTCTTTTAGTTTAGTAAACAAAGTGCGTTGGTTGATATGTAAACAACTCAAAATAAAAAAAATAAAAGTTGGACATGCCGGGACTCTCGATCCATTAGCAACCGGAGTAATGATCATTTGTACAGGTCATGCCACCAAAAGGATCGAAACCTTTCAATATCAAACAAAAGAATATGTAGCAACACTCTTTCTTGGAGCAACAACGCCATCATTTGATCTGGAAACAGCTGTTGACAAAGAATTTCCAACAAGCCATATCACTCGCGAATTAATAGAAGAACGGTTGCAACAATTTATCGGAACCATTGAACAAATACCACCTGTGTATTCCGCCGTGAAAGTTGATGGGAAAAGAGCTTATCAATATGCACGCGAAGGGAATGAAGTAGCGTTGGCATCTAAAACTTTAATCATTGATGAATTAGAAATTCTTTCTTTTAAATTACCCATTTTACAATTGCGGATTGTTTGTAGCAAAGGAACTTACATTCGAGCACTTGCCCGGGATATTGGGAGAGCCATTGAGAGTGGAGCATATCTTACCTCACTAATTCGAACACGCATTGGTGAATGTACCATCGACCATTGTTTGACATTAGAGACATTCGAACAACTCCTTAAATTACCACTAAAGGAGCCTTAAATACATGTTTTGGAACATTATCAATTAAATGTTACGGTAATTTAACCGTCCATCTATTGACTTTGCCTATCCGTAAAGCGTACTTTTGCACACAATTTATCTTATTTGTAATCTGATTTACAGAGATCAATCATATAGTAACAGGCTTAATCAAATAATCGTGAGATTCTTTATTATCTAACTTATTCATATTATGAAGCTTTCCCAATTCAAATTTAAATTACCCGACGAACTCATTGCACTTTATCCCACCAAACACAGAGACGAATCAAGGCTTCTTGTTCTTAACAGAAAGACTGGTGAAATTGAACATCGATATTTCACAGACATCCTATCATATTATAACGATCAAGATGTATTTGTTTTTAATGATACTCGGGTATTTCCAGCTCGGCTATATGGGACAAAAGATAACTCGGAAGCCAAAATTGAGGTTTTCTTGCTTCGCGAATTGAATCATAGCCTTCGCATGTGGGATGTCTTAGTTGATCCTGCCCGCAAGATACGGGTAGGGAATAAACTCTATTTTGGGTCAAACAATGAACTAGTAGCCGAAGTCATTGACAATACAACATCGCGGGGACGTACTGTCCGTTTTCTTTATGATGGAGAATACGAAGAATTTCGCAAGACACTCTACGCATTAGGAGAAACACCTCTTCCCCGTTTTATTCCCCGTGAAGTAGAACCCGAAGATGCAAATCGCTACCAGACCATTTTTGCACGTAATGAAGGTGCCGTCGTATCTCCCACAGCAGGGTTACACTTTAGCCGTGAATTGATGAAAAGGCTTGAGATATTAGGTGTCAACTTTGCATTTCTCACTTTACACGCTGGTTTGTGCAACTATCGCGACATTGATGTTGAAGACCTGACCAAAAACAAGATGGATTCAGAGCAAATGTTGGTAACACCCGAAACAGCTGATATTGTTAACCGTGCAAAAGAGATGAACAGGAATGTATGTTGTGTTGGAACAACTGTGATGCGTGCCATCGAAACATGTGCCTGTACCAATGGAACAATAAAACCATTTGACGGTTGGACAAATAAATTCATTTTCCCTCCATATGACTTTGGGGTTACTGATAGCCTCATTGCAAACCTACATCTACCCTACTCTCCGTTACTCATGGCTACATGCGCTTTTGGCGGGTTTGATCAAGTAATGAAAACCTACCAAATAGCTATTGACGAAGGATATCGATTTGGAATCTATGGTGATGCCATGTTGATTATTTGAACAGAGTGCATATCTTTATATGCACAAAAAAATAGCCTTTGCAAAAAACAACACATAACACTTGGCTTCCTACGACAAAAAAAGAAGTTGAACAACGAGGCTGGGATGTCTTAGATGTCATACTTTTCTCAGGAGATGCCTACATTGATCACCCTTCCTTTGGAACGGCAGTGATTGGTCGCACATTGGAGAGAGAAGGATTGCGTGTTGCGATAGTGCCACAACCTAATTGGAGAGATGACTTACGGGACTTTAAAAAATTGGGGATTCCGCGTCTCTTTTTTGGTATTTCAGCAGGCTGCATGGATTCTATGATAAATCACTATACTGCAAATAAACGACTTCGTTCAAACGATGCTTATACTCCCGGAGGTGTAGCAGGATTTCGTCCTGATTATGCAACTGTTGTGTATTCTACAATCTTGAAACGACTTTACCCTGATAAACCTGTAATTATAGGAGGCATTGAAGCATCCATGCGCCGCTTTACTCATTATGATTATTGGTCAGATCAATTGAAAAAAAGCATTTTACTCGAAAGCAAAGCCGACATGTTAGTCTATGGTATGGGAGAGAAATCCATTATTGAAATTGCCAATGCACTGAAAAACAACTTATCGATTCATACCTTGCAAAACATTCCACAAACAGCATTTGTTATCTATCAAAAAGAGATACTTACTCCATCAGAAAGCGATACCATTGCCCTTTACTCACACGAGGAATGCATGGCTGACAAACGAAACTCGGCGCATAACTTTAGAATTATTGAAGAGGAATCGAATAAAATGATTGCAGCCAGGCTTACACAAAAATACAACAATCAGCAAGTCGTCGTTAATCCTCCCTACCTAACATGGACACAAGAAGAAATTGATGCAACCTATGATTTGCCATTCACGCGGTTACCACATCCAAAATACCGTGAAAAGCGAATACCGGCATATGATATGATCCGTTTTTCAGTCAATACGCATCGCGGTTGCTTTGGTGGGTGTTCCTTTTGCACTATATCTATGCATCAAGGGAAGCAAGTTTTATCACGCTCTGAAAAGTCTATTTTGAAAGAAATTGAACAAATAAGCAATCTGCCTAATTTCAAAGGAATTATCACCGATCTTGGAGGTCCATCGGCAAATATGTATGGCTTACGTGGCATTAATCAATCTATATGTTTATCGTGTAAACGTCCTTCATGCATCTTTCCTTCCATTTGTAAGAATCTGCAACGCGATCACTCTCGTATGACCCAACTTTACCGCACAGTAGATCGTTTGCCCTACATCAAAAAAAGTTTTATTGGAAGTGGCATTCGTTACGACTTACTGCTTCATCAAAGCGGCGATACTAAAATAGATAAAAGCCTCACAGAATACACACAAGAAGTTATTCAGCACCATGTTTCAGGTCGATTAAAAGTTGCCCCAGAACACACTTCAGACAAAGTGTTAACGCTTATGCGTAAACCTTCTTTTACATTATTCAAGCAGTTTCAAACACAATTTGAGCGTATTAATCGTGAAGCAAACTTGCAACAACAACTTATTCCTTACTTTATCTCAAGTCATCCCGGGTGTAACACGATAGACATGGCTGAACTGGCGATCATCACTAAATCTCTCCATTTCAAATTGGAACAGGTACAAGATTTCACACCTACTCCAATGACCTTGTCAACTGAAATGTATTACTCAGGCATAAATCCGTATACTGGAGAATTGGTGAAAACACCGAAGTATGCAGATGAAAAAATGGCTCAACAAAAGTTCTTTTTTTGGTATAAACCTGAATTTCACCAAGCAATTTTGAATGACTTGCGCAATATGAATAGAAATGACCTTATTGACAAACTTTTAGATTTCCACGAGCGCAAAAAGAATCGAACAGGACTCTCTCATTTCAATCATACGACGCACACTCCAAAGCGAAAAAAATAAGAGCTCTATTGAAAAGCACACTCCAAGATATAACAATTTGCTTAAAAAAGTGTACCTTTGCAGGGTAATTAGCTTCCATTTTTCAATCAGGAACAACAATAATTGATCGTATTGTAAGCAAACAGTAATCGTGACAAGATGAGTTTAATAGGTCGATATACATTTCAACTGCAACCACAAGACGGTGATTTCACAGAGCAAATTCTTGCTTCATCACTGGGAGATTACATTCTTCAAGCAGCAGGCAAGAATGCTAATGACAATGGATTTGGGATTCGCGAGCTGCACTCAGATCATCATACATGGGTTTTGATACGCATGGCCACTGAAATGATTTTTATGCCCAAAATATATCAACAAATCACCATTGAAACGTGGATTGAATCTATTGGAACGGCATCAACAACACGAAATTTTATTCTTCGAAATGAACAAAATGAGCCGATTGGATATGCTTCAACCAATTGGGCTATGATTGACATAAATACGCGGAAACCGATCAATTTAGAAACAATACCTTCGTTATCGCATTTTATTAACGGGGATATTATTCCCATTGCCCCTCCCGCCAAACTACCATCTGTTCAGGGAAACCTGATCAACACGCGTTATACTCAATACAGTGATATTGATTTTAACAAGCATGTAAATAGTATGAAGTATTTACAATGGGTGCTTAATGAATATTCGGTAGACTGGCATGCAGAACACACCATTAAACGATTTGATATTAACTTTTTGCACGAGGCGTTTTATGGTGAGGCGGTATCTCTTTATCGGAAAGAGCATGAAGGGAAAGATCAATTCCAAATTAATCGTCATGATCAAAAAGCACTCTGCAAAGTACAACTAGAATGGATTAAACACTAACTCAAAACGTAAACTCCATAAAATTGGAGAAATACTTTATCAACTTAACAAGAAGTAATATGGCTGTAATGAATTTTGGCGGTGTCAATGAAAATGTAGTTACCCGCGAAGAATTTCCTTTGGAAAAAGCACGAGAAATATTAAAAAAAGAAGTTATTGCGGTGATCGGATATGGGGTACAAGGTCCTGGTCAAAGCATGAATCTACGCGACAATGGGTTCAACGTTATTGTGGGTCAACGCAAAGAGTCAAAAACATGGGACAAAGCCATTGCTGATGGTTGGGTGCCGGGACAAACATTATTTGAAATTGAAGAAGCTTGCCAAAAAGCAACTATTATTCAATATCTACTCTCCGATGCAGCTCAAATTGCTGTTTGGCCTACTGTGAAAAAACATTTGACGGCTGGCAAAGCGCTCTATTTTTCTCATGGTTTTGCTATTACTTATAAAGAACGAACAAACATTATACCACCTGCAGATGTAGACGTTATTTTAATTGCACCTAAAGGCTCTGGGACTTCCCTGCGACGCATGTTTCTCCAAGGACGTGGACTAAACTCGTCGTATGCCATTTTTCAAGATGCCACAGGACATGCCCATGAACGAGTTATTGCATTGGGAATTGGTGTAGGATCGGGCTATCTGTTTGAAACTACTTTCAAACGTGAAGTTTATTCTGATTTGACAGGTGAAAGAGGTACACTCATGGGTGCAATTCAAGGCATTTTTGCAGCACAATATGATGTATTAAGAGCTAATGGGCACACACCTTCTGAAGCATTCAATGAAACAGTGGAAGAGTTGACTCAATCACTGATGCCCTTAGTAGCTGAGAATGGGATGGATTGGATGTATGCCAATTGCTCTACTACAGCACAACGTGGTGCTCTCGATTGGTGGAAACCATTCCGAGATGCAGCTAAACCTGTTTTCGAAAAACTTTATTCAGAGGTAGCTAATGGTCACGAAGCCCAACGCTCCATCGATTCGAATAGTCAACCTGATTATCGGGTAAAATTGGAAGAAGAGTTAGCCTCTATGCGTAACAGTGAAATGTGGCAAGCCGGAGTTGTAGTACGTAAACTTCGTCCAGAAAACAACTAAAATACTGTTTAATAGTTAATTAATACAGGTCATTCCTTATCGGAATGACCTGTTTGTTTAATAGCTTTTTTTGTATCTTTGCAACCACAAGAAAAACACCTATGTCAATTGAAATAAGAGAAGTTACTTCAAAAAAAGAGCTAAAGCAATTTGTTTTATTCGGCATTCGTCTTTACTCTAATCATCCTTATGCAGTGCCGCCACTTCTCATGGATGACATGACCGTATTAAGTAAAGAGAAAAATCCTTCGTTTGCATTTTGTGAAGCTCGATATTTTATGGCTTTCAAAGACAACAAAATGGTCGGTCGAGTTGCTGGCATCATCAATCACCGTGCAAATGATCGATGGAATTATCATCATGCCCGCTTTGGATGGCTCGATATGATAGATGATCTGGAAGTAACGCGGGCTTTGTTGAATGCTGTGGAAAGTTGGGCAAAAGAAAAAAAAATGACCGCAATTCATGGTCCTGTCGGATTTACCGACTTAGACCGGGAAGGAATGCTCGTGTATGGATTTGATCGTCCTGGAACAATGGCTACTAACTACAATTTTCCTTATTATCCTGAACATTTAGCTTCATTAGGCTACCTTAAAGATATTGATTGGAAAGAATACAACATTCAAATTCCAAGCGTATTTCCAGAAAAACATTTCCGCATTGCCAAGATTGTAAAAGACAAGCACAATTTAGAAGCAAAACATTTTCGTTCACCAAAAGCATTGGAAAGACAATACGGAAAGAAGATTTTTGACTTATTGAATATATGCTATAGCGAATTATACAGCTATTCACTTCTTTCTGATGATCAAATACGATTTTACATCAAACTTTATTTAACAATTGCGCGTCTCAATTTTGTGAGCGTTATTGTTAACAGCAATGATGAGGTTATTGCATTTGGCTTTTCCTTGCCTAGTCTGACCAAAGCATTACAAAAAGCAAAAGGGAGACTCTTTCCGTTCGGGTTCATTCACCTGCTTAAAGCCCTATATTTGAAAAATAAGGTTGTCGATCTTTATCTAATGGCTGTACGCCCTGATTATCAAATAAAAGGGGCTAGTGCATTGCTATTTGCTGAGTTAATGCCAGCATATGCCAAATCAGGATTTGTTTATGCAGAAAGCAACCCGGAATTAGAAACTAACCAAAAAATATCAACATTATGGGAAAGTTTTGATACAAAACACGTTAAAACAAGAAGAGCATTTATCAAAGAGCTTTAATACTTCCTCTCAATTACTCAATGACACCTAAGGAATAATAGGTGTCATTTTTTTTGCGATTTCCTGAAAATAAATTACTTTTGTGAGAAACAAGGATATAAAAGAAAAAAACACTTGCAAAAAATTGCAATACAGCATATAAAACAAATAATTATAATATGCTTACCTTTTTATTGAGAAACACGACTTTCTAAAACATTCAGATTTAATCTTCACGCTATACTTTAACAACAAAACTGCTTCATAATGAAAACCATTTGTTTCTATTTCCAAGTACACATACCAATGTTACTACGACGGTATCGGTTTTTAGAGATTGATAAAGATCATTATTATTATGATGACTTTGCAAACGAAGCGAACGTGCAGCGCATTGCAAAGAACTCTATTTTACCAACTAATCAACTATTATTAGATTTGATAAAAAGTTCACGCGGCAAATTTAAAGTTTCTTTCTCAATTTCAGGATTAAGTGTCGAACTGTTCGAGCAATTTGCTCCAGAAGTAATGGAAAGTTTCTCAGAATTAGCTAAAACAGGCAATGTGGAATTTGTTGCTGAAACTTATGCTCATTCATTAGCCTCATTGTTTGATCCTGAAGAATTCAAACAACAAGTTCAACTCCACAGCAATACAATGTTTGAACTGTTCGGTGTACATCCCACAACATTTCGCAATACAGAGATGATCTACTCGGATGAAATTGGGCAAATGACATATGATTTAGGCTTTACAACTATCTTAACAGAAGGATCAAAGGATGTATTAGGTTGGAAGAGCCCCAATTTTCTTTATGGACATCCAACAATACCTCAATTAAAAATCTTAGTGCGCAATATTCGATTAAGCGATGATATTGGTTATCGTTTTTCAGACCGGAGTTGGAACGAATTTCCATTAACCGCAGATAAATTAATGAATTGGATCAAAGAAACAGATGAGTCAGAGCAAATATTTAATCTCTTCATGGGTTATCAAACCTTTGGAGAAAGACAACCCTCTGAAAGTGGAATTTTTGAATTTTTAAAAGCAATACCTTATCAAGCCCTTGCCAATCGGATCACCTTTTCAACACCCAATGATTTAGCAAAGAAATTCAACCCCATTTCGCCCATTGACGTTGTCTACCCTCACTCATGGAGCGGAGAAGAAAAAGACATCAGTCATTGGACAGGCAACATCATGCAAAGTGAAGCGTTGCAAAAATTATACGCTTTAGGTGAACGTATCCGACTTTGTTCCGACCGTAGTATTAAGCATGATTGGCTCTGCTTGCAAACGTCTGATCATTTTCACTTCATGACTACAAAACCATGGAATAGCTTTGTAGTATGGCCTAACTATGAATCTCCATATGATGCTTTTACTAATTTTATGAATATTTTTTCCGATTTCATCCATAGAGTGAAAGAGCAATATCCATCAAATATTGACGACGAAGAATTAAATGCTCTTTTAACAACCATATACAACCAAGAAATAAAAATTTCAGAACTTGAAAATCAATTGCAAAATAAAGATGCAAAGGAAGCAATTTCATAACACATCAACACAATGAGTCAAATAGATTACGATAAAGCAAGTTTTGTCAAGAGTGCATCATTCAACAGGAAACAGAAAGAAGTCAATAAAAAAGTGCGCAAAAATTTTGTGGGAACACATTATTCCATTAACTTTGCACCGCTTTTATGAGGAAAGCGATTTTGTCCCGTGGTGTAATGGTAGCACAGCAGATTTTGGTTCTGTTAGTCGGAGTCCGAATCTTCGCGGGACAACCAAAGCAAGGCCGGTAGTTTGATATTCAAACAATTGGCCTTCTTTTATTTATAGGATTCCTTTTTCTCGCTCAAAAATGGCCCATACCAAAAAAGGCAAAAAGAGCACAATACCTCAGATTTTCAATACACATGGTAAATTTCAAGGAACTACTTTCGCAAGTTAAAGCATTCGTTTTTGATGTCGATGGCGTCTTGTCAAGTTCAACTATTCCACTCCATCCATCTGGAGAACCTATGCGTATGGTAAACATTAAAGATGGATATGCTATTCAACACGCCATTAAAAAAGGATTTTATGTTGCTATTATAACGGGAGGAAACACTTTAGCAGTCCGATTGCGTTTTGAAAGGCTGGGAGTGACTGACATCTACATGTCATCTCAAATAAAAATGAATGATTTAACTCACTTCATGCAACTTCATCATCTCCAAAAAGAAGAGATTCTATACATGGGAGACGATATTCCTGATTATATTGTAATGAATCACGTTGGAATTCCTGTTTGCCCAGCAGATGCAGCACCTGAAATAAAAACGCTTTCGCTCTACATTTCTCCTTATTTGGGTGGCGAAGGTTGCGTCCGCGATGTGATGGAGCAAGTGTTGAAAGTACAAGGAAAATGGATGGATGACAAAATGGCTTTTGGATGGTAAAATGAGTTAAATAAAAAAATTCCTCAAGCGACCGTCGGATCATTTACTTACATTTGTATTATATTAATGCTCCAAACAATTTCAATCATTAAAAGAATTACAATGAAAGGAATTATTTTAGCCGGTGGGTCAGGTACACGGCTTTATCCGGTTACAAAAACAATTTCCAAGCAGATCTTACCTGTGTATGACAAACCGATGATCTATTATCCTTTGTCTGTGTTAATGTTGGCAGGTATTCGTGAAATTTTGATTATTTCTACACCGCAAGATATTCATCTTTATAAAGACCTCTTTGAAGACGGATCTTCTTTTGGACTTAACATAACATACGCGATACAACCTTCACCTGACGGATTGGCACAAGCATTTTTGATTGGCGAAACATTCATTGGCGACAGCCCGGTTTGTATGATTTTGGGAGATAATATCTTTTATGGATACAATTTTTCATCACAACTTATGGAAGCCACAATGTTACATGATGGCGCCATCGTATTCGGATATTATGTCAACGATCCCGAACGATATGGTGTAGCTGAATTTGATGCACAAGGGCGTGTTTTAAGTTTAGAAGAAAAGCCGACAAATCCTAAATCAAACTATGCCGTCACAGGTCTCTATTTTTATGGCAATGACGTAGTTAAAAAGGTCAAATCATTGAAACCATCTGAACGTGGAGAATTAGAGATTACCGACCTCAATCGACTTTATCTGGAAGAAGATCGACTTTCACTCAAAATGCTTGGACGCGGCATGGCGTGGTTAGATACCGGCACACACGACAGCTTACTGGAAGCTTCCAACTATATTTCAACCATTGAAAACCGACAAGGATTAAAGGTTGCTTGCCTCGAAGAGATTGCATATCGCATGGGGTTTATTGATCAAAAACAACTTATCCTACTTGCACAACCTTTACTCAAAAACCAGTATGGTCAATATTTGCTCAAAATTGCTTATGAACCAAAAGAATATGGAAATAATTAACACCCAAATACCTGATCTACGCATCATTCAACATCGCTTTTTTAAAGATGAACGTGGTTTTTTTATGGAGTATTATAACAAAAAACAATTTGAAGAACAAGGTATTAACATTGATTTCTGTCAAGATAATTTATCGCAATCAAGTTATGGTGTTATTCGAGGATTGCATTATCAACTTAATCCGCATAGTCAAGCAAAATTAGTATCTGTTATTGTTGGTAACGTATGGGATGTTGCTGTCGATTTGCGCAGAGGATCACCTACTTTTGGGCAATGGTTTGGCATAGAACTATCAGACGAAAATAAAACACACTTTCTTATTCCACAAGGTTTTGCGCATGGATTTTCGGTATTGAGTGAGATTGCTATTTTTTGTTACAAATGTGATCAATTTTATGATCCGACACTCGAACGCGGTATTCGTTATGACGATCCTGCATTAGCTATTGATTGGCATATCACTGCTGACAAAGCTATCATCTCAGGAAAAGACCGAGCAAATTCCATTCTTGCAGAAGCCGAAATGAATTTTACGTTTTAACAATGTGAGAATCTATCATATTTTTGCAACAAGATTGTAAACGATTCAAAATCATGACAAAAATTTTAGTAACTGGTTCGAATGGACAATTAGGAAACGAATTACAACAACTTGCGTCAACGATGAGTGGGGTGAAGTTTCTTTTCACTGATGTTGATACGTTGGATATTTGCAATAAAGCAGCTATTGAAGGGTTTTTAGCTCATCAATCTGTCGATTTTATCATTAATTGCGCGGCTTATACGGCAGTTGATAATGCGGAAGATAATGTTGAAAGCTGTTATGCCATCAATCGTGATGCAGTACGCAATCTTGGTGAAGTGGCCGCAACTATTGGTTGCAAAGTAATTCATGTTTCAACTGATTATGTTTTTAATGGTAAAGCTTACCGCCCTTACACCGAAGATATGCAAGTTGCACCGGATACAGTGTACGGGAAATCGAAAGCAGAAGGAGAAGAAGAACTACTTCGCGTTTGCATGGATGCTATTATTCTTCGTACTTCATGGCTATACTCGAGTTATGGTAACAATTTTGTGAAGACCATGCTTAAATTGGGCAAGGAAAGAGAAACGTTGTCTGTCATTTACGACCAAATAGGAACTCCAACTTATGCCGCCGACTTAGCGAAAGCAATATTGGAAATAGTACACCAAACCATCGAAGATGAATCAACCTTCAAAACAGGGACTTACCATTTTTCAAATGAAGGTGTTTGCAGTTGGTATGACTTTGCTATTGCCATTCATCACCTCGCCAATATAACATGCAATGTTGAGCCAATTGAATCATCGGCCTATCCAGCTAAAGCACAGCGACCATTTTATAGTGTTTTAAACAAAACAAAATTCAAAACTACTTTTCATATCTCTATTGCACATTGGCATGATAGCTTGAACAAGTGCATTCAGCTCTTGATCTCAAAAGAATTCACTCATTAAACTACCTATTCGCTATGAACGAACAAATAAAACAAATTGCAGACCGGCTTCGTGGTTTACGTGAAGACTTGGCCATCAGTGCCGAAGAAATGGCAACATCCTGTGATTTATACGAATATGAGTATCTTAAATACGAAAGCGGAGAAAAAGATATTCCCATCGGGTTATTGCATACAATCTCATCTCATCATGGAATTGAGATGACCACACTACTTTTTGGGGATGAACCACGCATGAATTCCTACTACGTTACACGGAAAGGTCAAGGTGGAGCTTTAGAACGAAGTAAAGAATACAAATATGAATCACTGGCAGCAGGATTCTCTGGTAGGAAAGGTGATCCGTTTATTGTTACTGTTGAACCGTCCGATACACCATTCCCTACAAATGCACATAAAGGACAAGAATTCAACTACGTGCTCGAAGGAAGCATGACATTACAAATCAATGGAAAAAAACTTATTTTGGAAGAAGGAGATGCTATTTATTTTAATGCAGAACTTAATCACGGGATGCAGGCACGTAACAATAAACAGGTGAAATTTTTGGCTGTAATTGTTTAATACAATTTGTTCCCTCTGACAAATCTGATTAATTCATTCTTCAATGAAGTTTAATAAGCATGTTCAAACTACACGTTCTCTCTTCCGTCAAACCACACTCATAGTGGTATGCATCATAGTTGCCAATATACTATCGCATTTCTTTTTCTTCCGACTCGATCTAACTTCCGAGAAACGTTATTCTCTGTCAGAAAACACCAAAACGCTGATACAGTCGCTAAAAGAACCCATACAAGTAGACGTTTACTTAGATGGAGATCTCAACGCAGGTTTTTTACAGTTAAAACAAGCAACTACAAATCTTTTGAACGAGTTAAAAGCATATTCAAAACAACCATTTACCGTCCAGTTCATCGACCCAACGAATACCCTCTTGACAGAAGCGAAAAGCAATGCCTATTCAGCCCTCGAAAAAAGGGGTTTACATGCTACAACTGTATATGAAAAAGATGGAAACGGGAAGTCAATTGAAAAGGTGATTTTTCCTTGGGCAGACGTGATTGCACATCAAGATACTATCCCAGTAAATTTATTAGTCAACATTCCGGGTAATTCGGGAGAAGAAAATCTAAATGCTTCTACTGAGGAGCTTGAATACCAAATAACCGATGCCATACGTCGGTTAGAATCAAAAGAGATTGAGAAAATTGCTTTTTTGGAAGGAAATGGAGAACTCTCCGAAGCCGAAGTATATAGCGTATCAACAGCTTTAAGTCGTTACTTTGAAATTGACAGAGGCACATTGGGAAATAATCCTGATGTTTTAAATCCATTCAAAGTAGTGATTATTGCCAAACCAAGAACACCTCTCACCGAACAACAGAAATTTATTGTTGACCAATACATTATGCATGGGGGAAGAGTGTTGTGGTTAGTGGATGGAACCAACATCGACACGCAAAATCTTTCGCGTAATGGTCAAGCTTCGATCCTTCCACTTGATGTGAATCTCAGTGATCAACTTTTCTGTTATGGAGTTCGCATTAATCCTGATATTGTTGAAGATGTGCAGTGTGTCAACATCCCGGTGAATATAGCCCGGCCCAATGAAGAACCACAATTTAAACCAATGCCATGGTTTTTCTCTCCGCTCCTTTTAACTTCTCCTTTTAGCCCGATCACTCACAATCTTGGTGCTGTCAAAGCCAATTTTGCTTCCTCTATTGATTTAGTCGGTGACTCTGTTCTCACCAAAGCCGATATCCTTTTAGTTTCATCCAACGCATCACACATATTAGCTCCACCTGCATTTATTGACTTGAAGCAATTGCCTGATGCTCAAGATCAACACTATTTCAATACACAGAATGTACCAGTTGCCGTGGCCCTTTCAGGTACTTTTACATCCGATTTTGCCAATCGCATGATTCCAAAAGGAATTCTGGGAGGGAATTCTGTTGTAAGAAGCAGTGAATCAACTCGAATGATCGTGGTTGCTAATAGTGAAATCATACGAAATGACGTCCAAGATGATCAAGGTAAACTCCAAACATTTCCATTAGGATTCGATCGTTACGCAAATCGACAATACAGTAATTGTGACTTTATCGTTAATGCCGTACAGTACTTAAGCGATAAAGAAGGTTGGATGAATCTTCGTTCAAGGCAATTTAAACTCCGGTTACTCAACCACCTCGCAATCACAGAAGGAAAGATGGTTTGGCAATTGATCAATGTACTAACACCTTTACTGTTTCTTTCCATTTTTGCTTTCCTATACTATCTTATCAGACGAAAACGATTCGAATAATCGTGCAAGTAAATCACTAAATAGTGGAAATCTTATTTTTTGTCTGCAATGACGAAAAATAAGAAATAACACTATCTTTGCACACACCTTAAAATGATAAAAAAGTATCATGTTTGCTCCAACTATTCTTCAAGAAATTACACCCCTCTCCGAAAAGGATTGCTTTTACATCGTTGATCGAACCAAAGCAACTTTTACATTTCCAATGCATAAACACGCTGATTTTGAACTCAATTATGTGGAACATGCTGAAGGAACCCGACGTATTGTTGGTGATTCAATTGAAATCATCGGAAACTACGATTTAGTCCTCATATCGGGTAAAGAATTGGAGCATACATGGGAAAACTATCAGTGCACCTCAAAAGAGATCCATGAAATCACCATCCAATTTTCATCCAATTTACTATCTCCCGGCTTACTTGACAAAAACCAATTCAAAAGCATTAAAATGATGCTTGATCTTGCTCAAAAAGGATTAGTTTTTCCCTTAAATACCATTCTTTCCGTCCGCTCTCTTCTGACTTCACTCTCACACGAAAAACAAGGTTTTTATGCTGTAATAGGTTTTTTTTCATTGCTTTATGAACTATCATTAAGCAATGATTCCCGTACCCTTTCAAGCAGTTCTTTTGCTCGATCACAATCCAACATCGAAAGTCGTCGCGTTCAAAAAATACACGACTATTTAGTTCAACATTATACTGAAGAGATAAGACTTTCTCAATTAGCTGAAAACGTGAATATGACAGAAGCTGCTTTTAGCCGTTTTTTCAAACAACGCACAGGCAAGAGTGTAACTGACTATCTATTAGATATCCGTATTGGCAATACCATTCGCCTCTTGGTCGACTCTTCGCAAACCATTGGTGAAATTTGTTTTAGCAGCGGATTCAACAACCTCTCCAATTTTAACCGCATTTTCCGCAAACGCAAGGGTTGTTCTCCCAAAGAGTTCAGAGACAACTACCACAAAAAGAAAGTATTAGTTTAATCATCTTTCTTCATTCTCAGTTAAAAAAGGCTGCATTTAACAAACCGCAAAAAAGTACCATTCTTTGCTAAAATTGTACTTGAAAAGAGCGTCAAAGTCATATATCTTTGCGACGTTGAACTTTGTGCTGTGTATCATAAGTCCAATCAATCGATAAGGAAACTGACATTAAAACAGCTTTTATTGTAAATGTACTATTCAAAGATCGACTGTCAACGTGGTAAAACGTTAACCACATCACCACAAAAAAAGTCGAACAAAAAAAAGTATTACCATGTAAAACTTTAATCACTTAACGCCATGACATAATACAACCTTCTGCTTTCACATCTGCTCGAATCTATTTAACAAATCCGTAAAAACTCAAAGTCAATCTTTTGTTCCAGATAAATCAATCTAATATTTCGAAGCAATTGAAATGATTTGAGTTATGATCATTACATCAGGATTCAATGAATTACAAAACACGGCACCCTGACCTATAATTGTCGGAACTTCCGACAGAAATTATGCAAATGAATAAACTGGCTCCCAAATTCAAATCTACATATGTCTCGAAGTAAATAGAGAAACACAAGTTTAACAAAAAGAGCCCTTTGAGATAATCAATTGCACCCTGATATTAATCAACCATCACCTGATATAAAAGGTGAAGTATTCATTTAAAACATGAACAAATTTATGAAAAAAACCATGAATGGTGGGAGAGGCACTCTGATTCCTCTACCCAAACAAATGAAACGAGCCCTGATGCTATTGTTTTTATTAGCATTTGGAACTGGAAGTGGCATTTATGCAACAAATGCCACAACTTCAGAAACAACAACATCTTCTCAAACAACTCAAAATCAAGATGAAAGAACCATTACAGGAAAAGTAGTTGATAGCTCAGGGAATAAGCTTCCTGGTGTGACTGTTATTGTTAAAGGTACTACTAAAGGTACCATTACCGATACGAATGGCAATTTCAGCATACGCAATGTTCCGGTTAATGCTGCTTTGCAATTCTCTTTTGTTGGGATGAAAAGTCAAACCATCAATGTTCAGAATCATGCTTCATTGCACATTACAATGGAGGAATCAACTGCCAGCCTGAATGAAGTCGTTGTCCTTGGCTTTGGAACACAGAAAAAAGTAAATGTTACAGGTGCTATTTCCACCGTTGAAGGTACAGACCTCATTAAAAGTCCTGTTAGTAATATATCGAATGCGTTAATTGGGAGTACAACTGGAGTCTCAGGATTACAGACCAGTGGAGAACCGGGTCAAAACGCAGATCAGATTTTTATACGAGGAGTGTCGACGTATGGGAATTCGCAACCATTGATTGTTATTGATGGTGTTGAACAACCTGAAGAGCAGGCATATTCAGAACTCAACGGCATGGACCCTAATGAAATCGCAGGTATCAGTGTTCTAAAAGATGCCGCCTCAACCGCTGTATATGGAATACGTGGAGCCAATGGTGTTATTATCGTTACCACAAAACGGGGAAAAGAAGGAAAACCTGTTTTTAATCTCTCAATAAATGAAGGAACTACTCAAGCGACTAATCTTGTAAAAGAAGCTTCAGCGTATGAATGGGCTTCAACGAGGAATACAGCAATTAACATTGCTGCAAATGATTTGGGAAATGTCAGTTATAATGCCTATTTATTTACTCCTGATCAGCTTTGGAAAATACAAAACAATCGGGATTATACACCTGCAGAAGTATCGGCAATGACCAATTTAACTGCAGCTCAACAAGCTCAGTTAAATGCAAGTCCTTCTTTGAACTATGGAAATAATGATCTGGTGAAACAAATGTATGGAAACAATGGCCCTCAAAAACAAATAAATTTCAATGTTTCCGGGGGTAATGGCCGTATTGACTATTATGTGTCATTAGGCTATTTTACTCAAATAGGTATTGGCCCTGATATTTCGTATGGCGGTGATAATACCAAATCATCTTTTGACCGTTATAATTTCAAATCGAATTTTGATATCCATGTGAATAAAAACACAGAGATCTCATTAAACTTAACCGGTCAGTTTGGAACAACATCTTCTTTCGGAGCTAATGGGCCTTATGGCTACATAGTAGCTCCTTATGATTTAAGTGACCGGTATAAAATAATGTCTCAATATATCGAAGAAGGGAATCCGCTGAATTTGTCAGGTATTATTGATGGCAAACTAGTGACAGGGGCAGCAGGAACTCCAGGTTCATCTGAGAATCCTTTAGGGTTACAAAATGTAAATCAATATGGTAATGCAATTTATAATATTCTTGAATCAGGCGTTGGTACATTGACAAATACATTAATTGATGATAATGTCAAAATTACTCATAAAATGGACTATTTAACAAAGGGCTTATCAATACATGCAACTGCAGATTATCAAAACAACTATCAAAAATATGTCGCTGAAATCTATTCTCTTCCAACCTATTCGGTACAAAGAAATCCAGGTGATCCTACTAAATTGGATTTTTTTGGAGGTGGCATGGGCAACAATTCATTCACGAATTGGGAATATAATTCTACCTGGAATAAAATTTATTTTGATGCGGGAATTGATTATAACCAAACCTTTGGCCCCCATAAAGTAACTGCTTTGTTGTTAGGAAAAGCGCAGTTATACAATATGCCTAATGATGCGTTTAATACTCCTTCCGGATTGATGGGATTAGTTGGGCGTTTAACTTATAACTACAATGAACGGTATTTGCTTGAATATGACTTAGGATATAATGGTACAGAACAATTTGCAACAGGTCAACGTTTTGGCTATTTTCCTGCCTACTCTGTAGGTTGGGTTCCAACAAGTGAAACTTTTTTTAAAGAGAATAAATGGGTTACCTTTCTGAAAATACGGGGGTCGTATGGTGAGGTAGGAAATGATTTGTTGGGTAGTACCGGACGTCGGTATCTTTATCTTCCCAGTTCGTACAGTATGAATTTAAATAATGTGGCATATCAAGGTTATTATTTAGGTAACAGTAACGGATCTGCTACTAATGCATACTATTCCGGTACTGCTGAAGGCGCTTTGGGAAATCCCAATATTACATGGGAAAAAGCAAAGAAAGTTGATGTTGGTTTAGACTCTCGATTTTTCAGTGATCGTCTATCTTTTACAGCAGATTATTTTCATGAAGCTAGAAGTAATATTCTCACTACGCTAGGAATTATACCATTAACGTTCGGAGTATCAGGAAGTAATGTACCTCCGGCTAATGTGGGTGAAACGCTCAACAGAGGTTATGAATTGAGTTTGGGTTGGAAAGATAAAATCGGACAAGTGGGTTATGACATGAAATTAGGCGTAAGCTATGCCAAAAACAAAATCATTTATGAGGCAGAAGCTCCTAATCCTTATCCATGGATGGACCATACTGGGTTTCCTATCGGTCAATATTTTGGATTTGTAAGTGATGGATTTTTCAATACACCGCAAGAACTGGCTAATAGACCCTATAATACCTACACGGCAAATATAGCTACTTTAGGAGATATCCGGTACAAAGATTTGAATGGTGATGGGATAATCAACAATAAGGATATAGCACCTATCGGGTATTCCAACTTACCACAATATCATTTTAATGCAACCCTTGGGATTAATTATAAAGGATTTGATGTTAGTGTTCTACTGATTGGAACTGCTAACGGATCGTACTATCTGCAACCAGGATATACAATACCTTTTCAGAAAGCTGGTTATGGAAATCTGTATCAATGGCAATATGATGGACAATGGACAGCGGCTAAGGCTGCATCAGGAGCTTCCATTACTGCCCCTCGTCCCAGCATTGACGCTACAAGTAGTTCTGATAGTTATCTTACCAGCAATTTTTGGTTAAAATCAAACAATTTCTGTCGGATTAAGAATCTAGAAGTTGGATATACTTTGCCTTCTGGGTTGTTAAAGCATCTACAAATTAACAGATTGCGTTTATATGTCAACGCAAATAATATCTTTACTTTTAATAATGCTTTATCAAAATATGGTGTGGACCCAGAGCAAACTGATACCGGCTCATCGTATCTATATCCTCTTACTAAAGTGTTTAATATAGGATTGAATGTACAGTTTTAATATAATTAACATTAAGATAAGCTATATATGAAAAAAATATTAATATATTCAATAATGACCGCATTCTTTGTAGGAATTTATTCGTGTGAGAGTACTTTTCTACAAGAACCTAGCGTTTCAGGACAGGCTAACATTTCTACCGTTTATTCCAGTTCGGTAAATGCCATTTCTGCTTTGATGCAATGTTATCGTTTTTCACTTGGTCAAGGAATTCCCAATTATGGTATCGGGAATTCGAGTTACATTGCCAATGGTAATTTAGGTAACCTGACCGATGAGCTTTGTCGTGGTTATTCCTGGGAAACTTATTATTCTTTATCTAGTTTGGGGTTTGATGCCAATGGTCATACAGATGATAATTACGCGCTGGATTATTCGAATATACGCGCTAATTGGCTGGTAGCAGAGAATATTGATAAAGTGCCTGATATGAGCGCTGCAGATAAAGCAACCATTAAAGCGGAAATTGCCGGATTAAATGCATACACGTATCTGGGAATGTTTTACCGTTACGGAGGTGTTCCTATTGTTACTAAAAGTTTTTTGCCAACTGATAATTTGGATGTTCCACGCGCCAGTTTAGATTCTACGTTGCAATATACGTTGCAATTATGTAACCAAGCTATTGCCGGACTCCCTAATTCTTGGTCTGCTAATATGACGGGGCGACTTACAAGTGGAGCTGTTATGGCCATGAAAGCCAGGTTGTTAATGTATGCAGCACGTCCATTGTTAAACTCAACTACTCCTTATTTGGATAACGGAAGTAACAATAATTTAATTTGTTTTGGGACTAAAGCAAGTCCTTCCCGATGGGATGATGCTATTACTGCAAATCTGGCAGTATTAACCTGGGCAAATCAAAATGGGTTTGCAATTATCAACACAGGTGGAGCAGGTACTAATGCTCCCGATCCGAATGCGATGGCTGATTATGGAACGGCAACATCAACACCTAATAATCAAGAGGTTATTCTCGCTTATAAACAAGACGATCCAAATAATGATCAACAATGTATTGGTTGGTATTTTGATTATTCTAATTATCAGCAAAATTCGCGTTATGAAGACCAATTAGATGGTACCTTGTATAACTTTTTTGTTAATTACTATAACGCAGATGGTACTGATCCGTCGGATTCATGGCCAAAACCGGGTGATGCAGCACGTCCTGCCACTGATTACATAACAAGAACCGCAGCGTTAGAACCACGTTTTCATGCCGATCAGTTATGTCCCGGACAAGATCCGTCCATTTCGAATAATCCGGGCGATGCCAATTGGAATATTATTGGATGGAATTCTGATCTGGAGAATCACAGTGCTACATACCCTGGTGGATCATATGGGGAGGGCTGCTGTACTACAACAAAATTTTATTATCATGCTGGTTCAAGACTTTGGTTCGAAATGCCCTTGTTTCGTATGGCTGAGATTTATCTGAACCTCGCCGAAGCCTATAACGAAGCTCCTGATCGGAATGTGAATCTTGCTTTGCAATATCTGAATACGGTTCATAACAGAGCTGGACTTCCATCCATTACCGAAACAGATCAAACCAAACTGAGAGCGATTATACACCGTGAATGGGCAATCGAATTTTTCCTTGAAGGGCAACGTCTTTTTCAAGTGAAACATTGGAAACTGGCCAATATTGGGACAGAAATTTTAGGTGGTCCAGTGATGGAATTTCAATTTAAAGTTACAGGAGCATCAAACAACAATTTAGCTGCAAATCTTGTTAATTACTGGAATGCAGTGACCTATACTAAATTCTGGAGTCCAAGAATGTTTATGGATCCTATTCCACAGTCAGAAATAAACAAGGGAGTAGCCGTCCAGAATCCTGGCTATTAACGTTCCTATTTGGTTTAATCCTAAAAAACAAAAGAATTATGATAACAAAGAATATATTTATTATAACAAGCGGCATTTTCATAGGACTTCTATTCCCCGCATTCTTCTCCGGATTAATGGCACAGGAAGTTTCTTTGCCGGTTAAAACGGACACAATCGTCGCTACAATGAAGGCGTCGCATACATGGGTACCTGGAAATTTATTCAATGCTACGCAGGTAAATAATACCGGCGCTGTTGCTACCGTCACAAGTCAAGATCTATCAACCATAACAACTCCGAGCATTACCAATACTCTATATGGAACATTATCCGGGTTAACAGTAGAACAAGGTTCCGGAGAACCCGGCCTTGACAACGCAAATCTGGACATTAGGGGCATCGGTTCGTTTGATAACGGCGGATATAACTCAGCGGCAATTTATGTAGATGGGTTTCAGGTCGATCCTACTTATTTTTATAATCTTCCCCAATCGGAGATTGCCAGCATCTCTGTGTTAAAAGATGCTGCCTCTTTGGTTACTTTTGGAATGAACGGTGCCAATGGTGTAGTTTGGGTGGTTACAAAAAAAGGAATTATAGGGAAACCTAAAATAACCTTTAATTATGAGTATGGAATTGGCAGTCCTGAAAACATCAACAAACCATTAAATTCTTATGGTTATGCCACCCTATACAATGAAGCTATCAGCAATGATAACGGAGACAAATGGTCTCCTTATTATTCGCAGAGTCAATTGCAGGCATACCAAAATGGAACCGGGACAAATGTGGACTGGTATAAACAATCTTTGAGAAATTCATCTCCTTATACAAAGGGAAATTTGAAGTTTGCAGGTGGGGATGTTCATACCCAGTATAACATAATATTTGATTATTTAAACCAACAGGGATTGTATAATGTGGCAAATACTGCCAGTACTTCAAATGAAATATTCAACAAATATAGTTTAGCCGGTAATTTAGGGTTCAATTGGAGCATATTTGAGGCCAAGGTCGATGTAAATGCACGATTGGAAGACAGTAAAGCTCCGAACTATACCTCTTATTTTTCCACTTCACCTATTTGGAATAATCTGGCCTCTTATCCTAATAATATTTATCCAGTCTATGATGATTCATTACATCAACATTTTTCAGGCACAACCACATACCCAAACAATCCGGTAGGATCTCTCAAGGGATTAGGGTGGGAATCAGACGAGATTCGCTGGTTAGTAGCAAATTTTAGTTTAAAAGAGCGGTTGGATGTTATCACGAAAGGGCTATATGTCAATGAGTCTTTCTCATATTTCAGTAAATCACAGAGCAATTATAATAAAACAGCTACTTACGCACGGTATATTAACGGAGCTACTACGACTACCGATATAACCACACCGATTGTCGCCAGTGGATTAGGAGCCTATTCTCAGGAAGATTGGAAGCAAACAAGTGTAACGTTGGGGTATGACCGTCAATTTGGTAAACATGCTGTTACATCTGCTGTCAATTATTATGCGTCTGATTTGAGAGGTGAATTTGGCAACTATATTGATCAAACTTATGAAAACTTAAATGGTAAGGCTAACTATACGTATGATAACCGATATGTAGGCGAGATCGGGTTCTCTTATTTTGGAGATGATGCCTATGCTCCTGGACATCAATGGCATCTTTATCCAGCTGTTTCAGGCGCATGGATTGTTTCAAACGAAGCGTTTCTAAAAGACAATAAGATAGTTAGTTCTCTAAAAATCAGGATGTCTGTTGGGAAAACTGGGAATGACAATCCGGGATCTGGCATTTATAACAACGGACGCTATCTATATCAACAATATTACAATTGGACTGGTTCATTTTATACAGGGAACTCAACACCTACCTGGAATGGCGCACTTAATCCGATCTATACAGCGAATCCGAATTTAGGACCTGAAACAAGTTTAAAATACAATGTAGGTGCAGATATGACATTGTTGAACAAGATTGCTGTCAACATGGATGTGTTTATGGATAAACGCAGTGGTATTGTAACGCTTAATAATACCATCCCGTCCGATTATGGAAATAACACCTTGTATAGTAACATAGGGAAAATGACCAACAAAGGTGCAGAGATTAGTGCATCCTATACCGATCAGGTAGGTGAGTTTACGTACAAAGTGAATGGCATGGCATCTTTCAATCAAAACCAGATCGATTATATGTCTGAAATACCCACAGCCTACCCTTATAATGCACAGACGGGTCGCGCATACGGAACTCCTATGGGCTTAGATGCCATTGGATTTTATCAGACAACCGATTTCAATGCAGACGGAACGTTAAAAAGTGGTATTGCAGTGCCTGCATTTGGTCCGGTACAGCCCGGGGATATACGTTATAAGGATTTGAATGGAGATGGAATTATCGATCAAAGAGATATGACAGCCGTTGGGAAACCGGTATTTCCAGAGTTAACTTATTCTTTTGGAGGGAGCGTAACGTACAAAGGATTTGATCTGAATGTACTTTTCCAAGGGAGTGGATTATCATCCTTTAATTTGTTGAGTTCAAATCAGACGATTCCGTTTGTGAATTATGCGACTATTTACGAAAATGCCGCAAATGCCTGGGCATATTATCCTGCTCAAGGAATCGACACCAGAAACACAGCGACGTTTCCACGGTTAACAACACAAAGTAACCCCAATAATTACCAGACAAGTTCTTTCTGGATGAAGAACAACGATTTTTTGCGGTTACGCAATGTAGAATTAGGGTACACCTTCCCTTCTGCATTTATAAAAAGAGCCAACATTTCTAAGTTACGCATATTTGTCAGCGCGACTAATCCGATTACATGGAGTGGATTGTTGACGAATTATCACATCGATCCTGAATCATATAACGGCTATCCAGCCCTTAAATGTATCAACATGGGGATTTCAGCTAATTTTTAATGGTTTATAATTAGAAATAACAATGACTATGAAAAAGAATAAATTATTCAACTTCGTTATTTTTGGCGTTTTACTTTTGACCGCGTTTGGATGTCAGAGTAGTTTTTTAGACACGAAGTATGATACGTATAATACTCCACAAACGGTAGCGACAAGTTATAGCACGCTATTTTCGTTTGCAAATGAATTTTACACGCAGATCCCAAATGGATTCACCATAATTGATAATAATTTGTTTGCAGCGGCAACCGATGAAGCACAACAATCTGCCAGCTCATTTAATGCAAAAATTTTCAACAATGGAACGTTAAGCGCATATACAAATCCATTATCCGGTTTATATAAAACCTATTACGACGGGATACGCGCCGCAAACTTTTTTTTGGATTATTCAAAAAATTACATACAATTTTTAGCATTGAACCGTGATACGATTACAGGTGCTTTACAATATCATTATGATATTCAAAATATAGGATGGTATCGCGCAGAAGCACATGTAGCAAGAGCCTATTATTATATGGAGCTCATTAAAATGTATGGCGGTGTCCCTATCATCACTTCCACGTTACAACAAACTAGTAATGAGTACGTTTCTAAATCTCCTTATGATACCGTAGTGAATTACATTGTTTCAGAAATAGATAATTATAAAGACTCCTTACAAGTTAACTGGAAAACATCATCAATGTATGCAGGGCAAGACGGACGTTTTTCATTAGGTTCGGCTTTAGCTATCAAGACACGGGTTTTGCTTTATGCTGCCAGCCCTTTGCATAATCCGACAAACGATGTGACGAAATGGCAAAGAGCAGCAGCCGCAGCCAATGATCTGATTACCACCTCGGGGCTAAATCTTGCATTAGATCCAAATTACGCGACCTATTTTACCGGAGCAAATCCATTGACAAGCCCTGAAACTATCTTTGCCGTGCGCAGTCCGGCAAACAATACGATAGAAACGCAAAATTATCCGATTGCAACTCCGGGTGGTAACACTGGCATCTGTCCATCACAAAATCTTGTGTCTCAGTATGAATATATTGGCACGCCAAATCCAGCTAATCCGTATGCACATCTTGATCCACGGTTTGCAGCTTCCATTGTTTATAACGGTTGTACATGGAATTCTCGTACTATCAATGAAGCACCTGGAGGTAGCGATGATATGACAACCACTCATGCAAGTTCAACCGGATATTACCTGAAAAAATTTCTGACTGACAACCTTAACCTTGTTCAAGGTGGAGTGGCCCAAAACCAATGGATTGTATTTCGTTATGCAGAAATATTGTTAGACTATGCCGAAGCAGTAAATGAAGCATACGGCCCTGATTTTGCTCCGGCAGGCTATAAATATACCGCCAGGCAAGCTCTTATGCTAGTACGGAACAGAGCAAGCGCATCATTGCCTACAATTACAGCAACGTCAATTTCAGATTTCAGAAATGTGGTTAAACATGAAAGGATGATAGAGTTTGCATTTGAAGATCAACGGTATTGGGATCTTTTACGTTGGAAGGATGCCGGAACGGTATTGAATCAACCTATTCAAGGGGTGAGAGTTACTATGAATGGTGGAGGTTTCAACTATCAGGTAGTAAATGTTGCCAATCGGGTATTCAATTTACCAACAAATTATTACCTCCCATTTGCTTATTCCGAAATTGTTAATTCGGAGGGAACTTTAATTCAGAACCAGGGATATTAATTACATATTAAAAAAAAGATATATATGAAAAAGAATATCATAAATACTGCCATCTTTTTTGCAGCAACAATCCTTTTTATTACGACAATGAACAGTTGTGACAAGGGATATAACGACGCATCTTTTGGATATAACTACATTTATATGCCACAAGCTACTGTTTCAGGGGGATTGAATTTGAATTATCTGGTTCCTGCAGGATTAGATTCGGCAACGTATAATTATCAGATTGATACCATTAATCATAAGGTTAATGTGTATTTAGGCGTATTGGCTTCGGGCGAGCAGGCAAACGCCGGATTTACCGTTAATGTATCTGCGAATAATGACACCACGAATCAGATAATCAGTGGAGGAACCTTTGCTAATGCCGTGCTTTTGCCAAGCACAATGTATACATTGCCTTCAACAGTCACAGTACCTGCCGGTAAACATTCTGCCAATTTTCTTTTGACAATTGATGCCACAGCCTTACAGGCTTATGCTGGTAAGACAGTCTTATTAACAGTTCAACTATCAAATCCGACAAGGTATATGTTAAACACGGTTTATAATAAGACTGTTGTAGCAATTAGTGTACATGCTAATCCTTATCAAGGGAGCTGGACCATAAGTAGTTTCACCTATCACTGGGATGATGGTAATGGCTGGGGGAATAGTGGAGAAGCTGCTGTTGTTAATCAATTACCAAATTCAGCTCCAGGATTAGACGATATCATCACATTCGGTTCCTTTTCAGGCATTAATCCCACTGGTTCATATAAACGTACTGCTGGTGCTGATGGTAAATTTGCTTCTTATATAGATCCTAATACCGGAATTGACTGGAGCGGCAAATTCGGACAACTTCCTGCTGGTAGTGGCACCTATCTTATCAATTCCGATAATTCTGTTACTATCACTATCGGAGGAAACACATATCATTCTATAGGTTGTAGTACAACAGATGGAACAACGATGACTTATTTGTTAAATCCTGTACCGTTCAGTCCAGGTTCAATAGATTGGAGTAATTATTATGGAGATAATACCAATAAGTTCTGTGTTGCCACAAAAATATGGTATGTACTGAAAAAACAACAATAATTCAGCATATGTATAATTTAATGAATGTTCGAATGTAATTCGAAGTAGGCATATAACACGCGACTAACAATAGTTAAATCTATTATCCTTTTTTCTTGCAGGCTACAAACAACAAAAATGTAGCCTGCAAGATATTTAAAAAGAGTTTCGGATAATTCCAACCCAAGCCAATAAAAATGAAATATAAATCAACAATTGCTGTTTTGTCTTTTTCATTAGTACTATTTTTTATTAGTCCAATGATAACATCGTGTAAAAAAGCTGACTTAAAAATCTTATCTCCAAAAGACAGTATATCAACAAATCAAACATTTTTATTTATTACCCGTTCAGGAGATAAATTAATGAATGGAAATAATGAATTCCGTTTTATTGGAATGGATACTCCAAACTTAACCGTTGTTGAGGACAATGAATGGGGCGTTCAAGGTTGGCATAGAGTTACTGAGTATGAAATTAGTGATGCGTTTAAAACCATTCTACAAATGGGTGGAACAGTTACAAGAACTTATACTTTATCAATTCAAGGAGGAGCATCAAACACAAATAACGAGTCACATATACATAGAATTGGCAACTATGATGAAGCAATGTTTAAAGATCTTGACTTAGTACTAAAGCTGGCAAACGAATATAAAATAAGGCTCATAATTCCATTCATTGACAATTGGGATTGGTGGGGAGGTACTAAAGAATTTGCGGGATTCAGTGGTAAAACACAAGCGGAATTTTGTACAGATAGTACTGTTATTTCAAATTATAAATTATTAATCAGCTATGTGTTAAATCGGATAAACACCTATACTGGAATAAAATACAAAGATGATCCTGCTATTTTAGCATGGGAAACAGGCAATGAGCTTGGCCCGGAAAATTCAAATGGAGATGTAACTTTACTGGATAAATGGACCAATGAGATTGCAACGTATATAAAAAGCATTGATAAAAATCATCTTGTAGCTGATGGTAAAGATTGCTTTCGTTACGGCATCTCGGATGCTCAATTAAATGATTCAAATATAGATATGATAACAGATCACTATTATTGGGGTGATTATGTAGCTGCTTGTCAAGCAGCAAGAAATTTGTGCAAAGGGAAAAAAGTTTTCTATGTAGGAGAATTTAATAGTACCGACCCTACTGTAAACAATAATTTACTAAGTACAGTAATTTCAAACGGAACATCTGGAGCTCTTTTATGGAGTTTGCGGTTTCATGCAAATAATGGAGGATTTTATTATCATGGCGATGCAACCGACTCATCAAATCCTTGTTTTCGTTGGCCAGGATTTTCATCGAATAGTCTTACCTCTGAAACAACAAAAATGGAACAAATCAGATTATATGCGTATGAAATCAATAATCTTAACGAACCCAAATTGTCGGTACCAGACACTCCATATTTAATTCCAGCAAGTCAACCAAATCAGATAAGATGGCAAGGAAGCGTTGGAGCCCAATATTATGTATTGGAACGTTCAACGAGCACATCAGGACCATGGGTAACAATTAATAATCATGCTACAGAAGATGCTATCCCCTACTCGCCTTACGTAGACGGTAGTGCTGTGGCTGGCGCCAGCTATTTTTACCGCATTACGGCCTGCAACTCCATAGGTGTTTCACCTGTATCGAATGTTATTGGTCCCATATCGTTTTAAACCATCATAATACACTAGTTGATTGCATATGCTTTAGTCAGAAATTAGAGAGTAAGCAACCATGGTGTGTAGTTCTTTTAACGAAAGAAAAACAATTATTGGTTAGCACAACACAAGTCTTCGATGGGCATACTTAAATTGTTTTCACTGTTTCTTTTTCTTTAACAATCAAAACATGAAAAAGAGCTTATTTATAACCATATCGGTACTAGTAATAGCACTGACGGGCAGTTGCAGTAAAGAGCAAAAAGGAAATCCGACAGACTCGGCTAACGATTTGAAATCGGCGCTGAGCAACACAGCTTTTAATTTATGGCAAACAGGCTTGACCAAACCATACCTGATTTCTGGGAGCAATGGAATTTGTGTACCTGTAGGCGGAACCGAGCTTGATACAAATTACGTAGGTGCCCAGCAAAACGTCGGTCAATATGCTACCGGTCTGCAATTTTATGGCTGTTTCAAAGGTGGCTCGAATGCTCCCGATGGTTCGAACGAAATGGCTGTTTTTATAACCGACGACGTTACCAATTGGATCGGACACGAAATGGGGTTCGTTAAAACATTAAACGACAATACGCTGAAAGCTTACGTGCAAGGCGGTGGCAACTATATTTGGCAGGTTATTTCAACCAACGACAACGGATACCACACTTATACATGCCAGTGTGACTCGGACAACCATAGCATGGTTGTCTTTTATGTTGACGGAGCGTATAAATGCACGCTCCAGAATCCAGGAAGCAGCTATTGGAACAACTGGGATTACATTGTAGGAACAACTCACAGAACATCTGGCGGCTGGAATTCAACCAGCCAGCAGATTGAGATGTATAATATTGTAACTTATTAAATTCAAGGTTGGTACAAATATATGTACCAACCTTTTTAAACGTTTATCTCTATGAAATTTATCAGACTTTCATTTTTTATTACCCTGCTTTTTGTGGAGTTAAGTGCTGGATCACAAGTCATTAACCGTTACACGCTTATAAACAAATCGGTAAAATTATACGAGAAAGCAGAATGGGATATTTCAGTATCATCTTATTTTTCAAACCCTTATATTGCCACCGACATTAGCGTCGATATGTTGCTAACCTCGCCGACAGGCAAGGAGCTTGTATTGCCTTGTTTTTATGTAAAAGGCGATAGCACTGAATCGTTGTGGAAGGCCCGCTTTGCACCACAAGAAACCGGCTCGTACACATACACATTCCGCGTTACAGCTCATGGTAAAAGCAACAAATCGCAAAAAGGAATTTTCTTTTCGCAAAACTCTGATAAAAAGGGCTTTTTACATACAAACAACAATTGGACATTCCGGTTTGATAACGGTGATCTTTTTCGAGGAATTGGTGAAGATGTTGCCTGGGAATCTCGCTCGTGGGAAAATCCGAAATGGACTTATGATTATCTGTTGCCAACTTTATCAAAAAATGGCGCGAATTTTTTTCGCACATGGATGTGTGCATGGAATCTTCCGCTGGAATGGACTCATATTCGCGATTCTAAGAGATATCACGATACAAATGAATATTACAACCCAAGTGGCATAATAAGGATGGATCAATTAGTTGGGATGGCTGATTCATTAAACCTTTATATTATGCTAACCCTTGACTGGCACGGAGAATTAGTATCTGATGCAGAATGGAAGGTTAGCCCATATAATAAAACAAACGAAGGGTCGGCTGCAACTCCAACCGAATTTTTTACATCAAAGAAAGCTCAATTGAGATACAAAGATAAATTACGCTACATTATAGCACGATGGGGATATAGTACACATATTGCAGTATGGGAATTATTCAATGAAATAGACAATGCAGCCTTTACACCTAAAGACAGTGTTATAATCCCATTTAGCGCAATTGTACAGTGGCATAACGAAATGAGCAGGTATCTTAAAAAAACGGATCCATATAATCACATGGTAACCACGAGTATCTCTCACAGAGACATTCCAGGTTTAGACTCTTTAGCTTATATCGACTTTAATCAAAAACACATCTATAAACACACAGATAGAATTGCTTCAACATTAAACACTTATACACAAGATTATAACAAGCCTTATGTAATTGGTGAATTTGGCTATGAATGGAACTGGGACGTGGATTTTAAGACCATTACAAAAGGACTTGATTTTGATTATAAACGTGGCCTTTGGTATGGCCTTTTCAGTCCAACTCCAATTTTGCCTATGACTTGGTGGTGGGAATTTTTTGATGAACAAAAAATGACTCCCTATTTTAGAAATATAAAAGAAATCAGTAATCAGATGCTTATTGCCGGTAAAGGATCTTTCAAAATACTCCAAGTTCAGGCTGGTAACATGGAGGCTTATGGAGTAAAATGTGGCAAAAAAATATTTATTTACCTTTTGAACAATACTGAACATTCGCTTTCCTCTGATGTTATTGTTGATTATAAATCTCCTGCATTATTGAATATTAAATGCTTTATTCCAAATGATTTGCAATGTAAAAATACACATATGCAAAAATTAATAGTAAAGAATAGCCAATCGGTTTCCATTCCTAATATTACATTAGCTCCCAATGAAAATATGATATTGGTTTTATCTCCTATAAAAAAACAATGAAAAATTATTCTCTAACCTGTCTGATGACTAATTTGTTATTAAGCTTCTAAATAATTATTTACGTATGAAAACTTCAAAAACAAACATCATTCTTTTGATTATCTTGTTATTATGGTGTATGAATCCATCTTTTACAGTTGCACAAACATCCAGGTTCAGTTTTAATACATATATCAGCGATAAAGGCGATTCGCTCAATTACCGGATGCTTTATCCTGATTATGATACGCTGCGAAGATATCCACTCGTCATCTTTTTACATGGTTCGGGTGAACGGGGCAACGATAATGAAGCCCAATTAAAATGGGGCGTCATGAATTTTGCAACCGATCAAAACATGATTCTGCATCCGGCTATTGTTGTTGCTCCTCAATGTCCTGCTCATCAGGAATGGTCTGATTTTAGTGAAGACTACATCACGCATCAACTGCAATTGCAAGCCGTACCTTCCATGCCCATGCAACTCGTTGTCCAACTGATTCATCAACTGATGAAAACATTACCTGTTGATACCAATCGCATTTACATCACAGGTCTTTCAATGGGGGGCTATGGAACCTATGATGTCATTGAACGATATCCAAATTTGTTTGCTGCGGCAGTTCCTGTCTGTGGTGCAGGCGATACTTCAAAAGTTGCCTCGATAGCTCATATCCCTATGTGGATCTTTCATGGAGCAGAAGACGCTGCAGTAAATCCTCTTTATTCCCTTTATATGGTCGAAGAATTGAAAAAAGCCGGTGCACATCCCGGGTTCACGTATTATCCAGAAGTGGGTCATTTCTCATGGTTAGCTGCTTACAGCGATCCACATATGATGGAATGGTTATTCAGACAACATAAATAGCCAGTATTCGGTAGGAATCTGAAAGGTACAAGAAGATGAGGAAAAATAGTAGATGCAGATAATAGTAGTCTGTTGCCAGTAAAACATGAAATAATAGTAGTTATGAAATCCCAATGTTCTTCCAAACGCCAATGGACATGAAAATAAGGTGGTAGGGGATTCCATTTGTC
>Ga0326727_10004765_pt1 | contig 39970 bp, 26 predicted proteins | sample MB2enrmetagenome_FD_207643 | JGI IMG/M metagenome (GOLD analysis project Ga0326727, IMG submission 207643) | Lab enriched peat soil microbial communities from McLean, Ithaca, NY, United States - MB29MY | ecosystem: Environmental > Terrestrial > Soil > Wetlands > Peat | place: USA: New York...
CGCGGTAAACCGGATCGCCCCCGCCAGGGCCTTGCCCTGGCCGAACTCCGCCAGATACACACCCGCCGCGATGCCCACCGGAATCCCCATCAGGCTGGCCAGCGCCAGCACAATCCCCGACCCCAGGATCGCATTCGCCATGCCACCGCCGGTCTCGCCGATCGGCGCTGGAATCTTGGTGAAGAAATCCAGATTCAGCGAACTCGCTCCCTTGTAAACCAGGTAGACCAAAATCGCCACCAGCGGCGTAATCACCACCACCGTGCTCAACACGGCAAGCACCGTGATCAGATGATTGGTCCCATAGCGCAGGGCCGAGTTGAACCGCATCCGCTTCGTCTTGAAGTCCATCGGCGTGCGCGGCGGTTCTCCCCCAGCGGCGGGCGGCAGCGGATTGGCAGGGCTTGTGCTCATCTTAGTGGATCCTCGCCGGGGTGCCGCGCGTCACCGCCCAAACCAGCGCCCGGGCAATCGCGTTCACCACAATCGTCACCAGAAACAGTGCCAGCCCAATCTCAATCAGCGCGCTCAGGTACATGTCTCCCGTGGCCTCCGAGAACTCGCCCGCAATCACGCTGGCCAGCGTATTGGCAGGCGCAAACAGGCTCTTCGAAATATTCGGGTGGTTGCCGATCACCATGGTCACCGCCATGGTCTCGCCCAATGCCCGCCCCAGCCCCAAGATCACTGCGCCCACGATGCCGATGCGCGCGTTGCGCAGCACCCCGGTGCGGATCATCTCCCAGCGCGTCGCTCCCAGCGCCAGCACCGCCTCGCGCTGCGAGTTCGGCACCGCCAGCATGATGTCCCGCGTAATCGACGAGATGATCGGCAGGATCATGATTGCCAGAATAATGCTCGCCGTCAGCAACCCCACCCCGAAGTTGGCGCCGTCAAACAGGCCCGTCCAGCCGAAGTATTGAGTCAGAAAGGGTCCCAACTGGTCGCGCATCATCGGCACCAGCACAAACACCGCCCACAACCCGTACACCACGCTCGGAATCGCCGCCAGCAGCTCGGTCAGAAACGAAATGGGTGCGCGCAGCTTCTGTGGGCAAAGCTCGGTCAGAAACACCGCGACTCCCAAAGCCAGGGGCACCGCCATCGCCAGCGCCAGCAGCGAGGTCGCCAGCGTGCCAAAGATAAACGGAAGCGCGCCAAAGTCCCCCGACACCGGGTCCCAGTTCGAGCGGGTGAAGAAGCTAAACCCAAACTGCGCCAGGCTCAACTTCGACCGGACGATCAGAATCGTCAGAATGAACAATACAATCGCGAAGATGCTCAGCGCGCACAACAGCATGACCCCGGTAAAGGTCTGGTCCGCAAGACTACCGCTGCCCCGCGACTGCAGATACTTGCGAATCGGGGACGGCGCGCCTTCGGGCGCAGCGGGTTCAGCCGCCGCAACAAAGTTGGTCACCGCGGGCGTCGCCAGCGGTGCGTTGGGGGTATACGGATTGGATTCCTGCTCGGTCGCCATGTGCGGTGGGGTCACGTCTCTTGTTTTTTGATTGCTATCCGGACCGAGAGCTCCAAAATTCCGGTCTTCGACTGATCGCAGCTAGAGCCTTCTTCGTATCGGTGAAAACATCGGATCTCAACGCCGTTTTTCGCTAACAAAACGGCACTCACAACCTTCTTGCGCTCAAAAGTAAGACGAAAAACGCTCTCAACGATCCGACACTCACAACTGGCGCGAAACAAGACGCTGTCGATTTTAACTACTGCGCGCGGCCTGCACCATGCAGGCCGCGCGGTCTAACAACCAGCTATTGCACCTTGGCGATCGCCAGCGCTACCTTATCCGCGACCGGCTTTGGCAGCGGCGCATAGCCCAAGCCGGAAGCTTCCGATTCGCCGTGCTCCAGCATCCAGCGCAGGAAGTCGGCAACCGCCTTGCCCTTGGCCGAATCGGAGAACTTGGTCGGAATCAGCAGCCAGGTGAAGCTTGCAATCGGATACGAATCCGCGCCCGGGGCGTTGGTGATCGATACCCGGAAGTCTCCCGGCATCGTCTTCGCCGCCGCCGCCGCTGCAGCGGTCGCGCCTTCAGGCGTCGCCTTCACCCACTTGCCCGCCGGGTTCTTCACTGCGCCGTATTGGATCTTATTCTCCGTCGCATAGGTCAACTCGACGTAGCCAAACGCGCCGGGCGTCTGCCGCACCATAGCCGCCACGCCCTCGCTCTTCGCTCCTCCAACCCCCACCGGCCACTTGATCGAAGTGCTCTTGCCCGGACCGGACGCCCATGCGGGACTCACCTTGCAGAGAAAATCGGCGAAGATATACGTCGTTCCGCTGCCGTCCGAGCGATACACAGGGAGGATCGCCTTGTCAGGAAAGCTCACCCCGGGATTGTCCTTCGCAATTCGCGGGTCCGACCACTTCGCGATCTTGCCCAGATAAATATCCGCAATCACGTCGCCGGAAAAATTCAGGTCCTTGTTGACGCCGGGCAGATTGTAGATCGGCACCACCGCGCCCAGCACCGTCGGGATGTGCATCACCTTCACCTTGGCCGAGGCCAGTTGCTCGTCGGTCATCGGACCGTCGCTGGCGCCAAAGTCGACAGTGCCATCCGACACCTGGCGAATGCCGCCGCCGGAGCCGATCGGCTGATAGTTGATCTTCACATTCGGATGCGCCTGGCTGTACTCAATAAACCACTTGCTGTAGATGGGGTACGGGAACGTAGCTCCCGCCGCATTGATGTTCTGTGCATACGCGGCGCCCGCCAACATCACCGTCAATCCTGCCGCAATCAGTCTTAGTTTCACTCGTCTCTCCCTCGACCCCCAAATTCGCAGTCTGCTGCACATCGAACTTATCGATGTCCGTTATTCGCACGACCGCTCTGGGATGTCTCCCTCTAGTGTCTCCCCGATGTGTTACGGGAAGGTTACATCGCAGTAAAAGCCAAAATAAACCCTTACGCCACAATTCGATTCATCAGTGACTTCGGTGTCAGTCAGGCACAATGGACGCAGCCGAACCGTCTAGTGCGGAGCTTGCGCCTTCGGCAACACCACCAAGAAATTGCTCCCCCCATTCAGCTCGCTCTCCGCCCGGATCGTCCCCCCCTGCGACTCCACCATGTGCCGCGCGATCGCCAATCCCAGCCCGGTCCCGCCCGACTCCCGCGACCGCGCCTTGTCCACCCGGTAGAACCGCTCGAAGATCCGTCCCAGATGTTCTGAAGCAATTCCCTGGCCGAAGTCCCGCACGCTGAACTCCACGCCCTCCATCGGCTCGGCAACCTCCCTCGCGCTGATGACCACCCGGCTTCGCGTCGCATTGCGCGCCCGCCCATACTTGATCCCATTCTCAATCAGGTTGCCCAGCACCTGCAGCACCGAGTCAGGATCGGCAAACACCTCCGCCGTCGTCGTCTCCGCGATCTCCAACTCCGCCGCCTCGTCCTGCACCAGCCCCCGCATCGCCTCCAGCGCATCCCGCACCAGCACATCCGCACGCACCAGCGCCGGATGCATCTCCGACTCCTGCGACTCCACCCGCGCCATGGTCAACAGGTCTTCAGTCAGCCGGTTCATGCGGCTCGCATTCTTCAGGATCGTCGTCAGAAACTCCTGCGCCTGCGGGCTCAGCCTCTCATGGTCCAGCAGCGTCTCCACGTACCCCGTAATCGAGGTCAGCGGGGTGCGCAGCTCGTGCGAGACATTGGCCACAAAGTCCCGCTGCGTCCGCTCCACCTGCTCGATCCGGGTAATGTCGTGCAGCACCGCAACCGCCCCGCCGCCTGGCATCGGCGATGCATTCACCTCAAAGATTCTTCCCGGCAGCAACGTCGTGGTTCTGCGCTCGCATACCGACCGTTGCGCCAGCGCCGTCTTCACGCAATCCAACACCTCCGGGTCGCGCACCGTCTGCACCAGCGCATGACCCACCCGCACCGGGCTCGGGATCGAAGACTCCGGAATCAGTCGCTGCATCCTCTGGTTAGTCCACTGGATTCGCCCGGCCGCGTCCACTGCCACCACCGCGTCCTGCATGGAGTCCAGTAGGGCCTCCAACTGCAACCGGTCCGCCTGGGTCCCGGCCAGCCTCTGTTGCAAACGCTGCGAGGTCCCATGCAACGCCTGCACGGTGTCCGCAAACTCGTTCATCCGGGGCAGCGACGCCGACCCGCCGCCAAACTCCGGAAGCGCCTGCACCGCCCGTTCCAGCCGGCGCGCCTCGGCCTTCAGGCGCCACCGCACCAGGGCCGAATAGCCGACCGCCAGCACTAACCCGCTGACCCAGATCGCTGTCCGGCTCCCGGGAAAGATGGCTGCCGCCACCCCGGCCGAGGCCGCGACCATCACCATCATGACAAAAATCCAAAGCGTAAACGGGAATCGATCGCTCACCCGTCTATTGTCGCCTGTCTCGGCCATCGGAGCACTTCCCCTATATAGGCCTAAGCCCGAAACCCCGAATCCGGACACCGTTTTTTCTCAAGAAAAACGGCACTGTCATGCTCCATCCAGACCATCTTATATAGGGAAATACTCTAATCCGCGGCCGGAGCCGGCTTTGGTATCTCAAACCGGTAACCCGCCCCGCGCATCGTCTTCAGATACCGCGGCGTCTCTGCATCCGCCTCGATCTTCTCCCGGATCCGCCGCACATACACGTCCACTGAGCGTGGCGTCACAAACCGCGCGTCCCCCCACACCGCATCCAGCAGGTGGTCGCGGCTGAACACGCGCCCGGGATGCCGCGCCAGATAATCCAGCAGCCGGAACTCGGTAGCGGTGGTCGTCACCAGCTCCCCGTCCACTCGCAGCTGCATCGCGTGCGCGTCAATCTCGATGTTGTCGAACTTCACCACCGAGGGCGCTGTCGGCCGCTCAAACCGGCGCAGCACCGCCTTCACCCGGGCCACCAGCTCGCGCGTCCCGAACGGCTTGGTGATGTAGTCGTCCGCACCCAGCTCCAGCCCCATCACCCGGTCGTTCTCCGCCGCCCGCGCGGTCAGAAAAATGATCGGCACCGAGCTCAGCGCGGGGTTCTTGCGCAGCCGCCGGCAAAGATCCAACCCGTCTCCGCCCGGCACCATAATGTCCAGGAGAAAAACCGCCGGCGGCTGCCGTTCCGCGTCCGCCACGATCTGTCCCATGGTCATGTAAGGACGCACCATGAATCCCGCAGACTCCAGATGATACTGGACCAGCCGCGAGATGTCGGCATCGTCCTCCAGCACAATAACTGTCTGACTCAATGCGAAATCCCTCGTCCTTGCCGCTTGATGTGTATCCGCCGTGCTGCTGATTCCGATTGTCGTTGCCAGTTTACGCCGTCCTTGCCAGCCCTGGACAATTGATAACCAAGGGCTTCGCGATTCGCCTGCCTCGCAGCCATGTCGTCATCTGCTTCGGCCCGCTTGCCGGCCGACCGGCCCAGCCGACCTCAGCTTAGCCCACGCTTCCAACTCCTTTTGCGAAAGTTTGATAAATCCTTCGCCTCCTCCAGCATCGGAGCGCCGCCTCGGGGCGGGTATACTGGAGCCGGTGGAGTAGGCTTGGAAACCTCTGATTGATGGAGAATGAGACCCATCTGGTGCTGTGCGTGGACGACGAAGCGGTGGGTCTGCGGGTGCGCAAGATCTTGCTCGAACGCGCCGGCTACCGGGTCCTCACCGCGGCCGACGGCAATTCCGGCCTGGAACTCTTCGCCACCCACCCCGTCGAGGCGGTCATCCTCGACTACGCCATGCCCGGAATGCACGGCGGAGAAGTCGCCGGCAAAATGCGCCAAACCAAGCCCGAGGTCCCCATCCTCCTGCTCTCCGCCTACGTCGGCCTGCCCGATGAGGTCAGCTCATTGGTGGATGTCTATATGACCAAAGGCGAGGGTGCGCCCGCGCTCCTCGATAAGCTGGGCAACCTGCTTTCCCTTCCGGACGCATCTCACAAACTATCTGGGAAAAGCAACGGATCACAGCCAGAAGAGAGATGACACGGTTGGAGCTCATACGATTTAGACGAACCCTCCGGCAGGTCCTGGTCCTTCCCATCGTCGCGTGCCTTGTTCTCGCCGGCGTGCTCGTCTGGCAAATTCAGGGGGCGAACTTCACCGTCGGCCTGATCGAGGATTCCGACCGCAGCATCGCGCTGGCGACCCTGATTGAAAAGCTCGTCGTCGACGAAGAGACCGGCCTGCGCGGATACCAGGTCACCTCCGACTCGCGTTTCCTCAAGCCTTACTACGACGCCGAAGCCCCCATGCAGCAGGCCATCGCTGAGTTGCAGGCCATCGCCAAACCTGAGCAACAGCAGACCCTGAACCGGTTCGTCGAAGAACATCGGCTCTGGCACCAGACCTTTGCCGAGCCGGTCATCGCGACCGTAGCCGCAGGAGGCCACGAAACCGACGACGACCTCAACCTCACCGGCAGGGCCAGAATGGAAACGATCAGGGCCCAGCTCGACTCCATCGTCACTGCCTCCCAGCAGCGCGGCCAAGACCGCATCGCCCGTTGGCGGCGCCAGACCCGCGATGTCTACGTGATCCTCATCATGCTGGCAGCCGCAGTCGGCCTGCTCATCGGCCTGTTCACCCGCGACCGCCTCGAATCCATCTCCGCCCAGTTTCAGGAAACCCTCGACCTCCAGCGCCTGCGCACCCAGGAGCTCTTCGACTCCGAGCAGAACCTGCGCACCACCCTCGCCTCCATTGGCGATGGCGTCATCACCTGCCACGCCGATGGAAAAATCGCCATGATGAACCCGGTCGCCCAGGAATTGACCGGATGGATCGAGTCCCAGGCGCGCGACCGGCCCATCGAGCAGGTCTTCCACATCGTCGACGAAATCACCCGCGAGCCCGTCGAAAACCCCGTCTCCAAGGTGCTGCGTTCGAATCGCGTCATCGGCATCGCCAACCACACCGTCCTTATTCGCAAAGACGGCTCCGAGATCGCCATTGACGACTCCGGCTCTCCCATCCGCAGCGCCTCCGGCGAAATCACCGGCATCGTCATGGTCTTCCGCGACGTCACCATGGAGCGCAGGACACGCGCCGCCCTGCTCGCCAACGAGAAGCTTGCCGTCGCTGGACGCCTCGCCGCCACCATCGCCCACGAGATCCACAATCCGCTCGACTCCGTCGCCAACCTCCTCTATCTCCTGCGCAACGACCCCAACGATGGAGATTCAAAGCACTTCCTCGATATGGCCCAGACCGAACTCGCCCGCGTCACCCAGATCAGCCGTGCCATGCTCAGCCTCTATCGCGAGTCAAAGGCGCCCGTCCCGGTCAACCTCAGGGACATGCTCAATGACCTGTTGTTGCTGATGGAGGGCCGATTCAATGCCCTCGACGTTACCGTCTCCACCGATCTCCCGCCCGAGATCACCGTCGATGGGTTCCCCGCGGAGCTCCGCCAGGTCTTCACCAACCTCATCACCAATGCCGCCGAGGCCGCCGGCGAAGGCGGCAAGGTGACCGTCCGCGTCCTCCCTCAGCACCCCGGCATCGGTCCCGCTGGGCAGCGGCTGGAGGCCGGCGCCATCGTCGAAATCTTCGATGACGGTCCAGGAATCTCACCCAACATCCGGGAACACCTCTTCCAACCCTTCTTCACCACCAAGGGAGAGCGCGGCACCGGCCTCGGCCTGTGGGTTTCCCAGGGAATCATCGCCAAACATGGCGGCACTATCGAGCTCATCAGCGACCCGCAATCGACCGGCGCCACCGCCCGCGTCTTCCTCGCCTCCAAGCCCACCATCAATCCCGGCGGCGACTGACCCTCGTCGTAGGCGTTGTCGTTCTGAGCGCGTCGTCCTATCGCGAGGAACCGGCGTCGCGCCACGCCGCTCTTGCCTCTACGCGCAGCATCGAGAACGGTACGAAGTGCCTACGCCCCAGGCGGGCGCCGGATCTGCCCCGGATCAACCAAATCAGGCGACGTAGGAGCAGCCGGCTTGCTGGCCCCGGGATCGACATGATTCGGATCGAGCGAGAACCAGTGGGCCCGCAGGTCGGCCACGCTCACCGGCACCACAGGCTTGAACCTCTCCGACGCCATATAGTCGAGGATAGATCGCCGCAGCGATGGCGTTCCCGGTCGAGTTGCGTCCAGATCGATGCTGCAAACCATCAACCTGCCCGCACCTACCCTGCATTCGTAAAGCAGCGCGAGCTTCAGGTTGCGGTTCCAGTCGTCGATCGGTTGCACGATGGGCTGAAGAGCTTTGGGCAGCGTATCGATGTTGAGCGCCCGCGTATTGCTCGTGATGTCGATCCACTGCCAGTCACAATTCGACTCGGTGGGAAAACCCGCCAGCGCGGGATGCTTCGTATCGTTCCATGCGCCCAGCATCGTGGTGCCGTTCGGGTTCATCAGGTGGTTCCAGAAAATGGGCAGGGACGTGAACCTGGGATCGGTGGAGTCGAGGTCAGCGCCCTTGGGAAGAAACAGCACCTTGCCGCCCGAAGCCAGCCGAGCCTCGGCCTCCAGCCACTTCGATGTCACTAGAACGTCCGCCGGAACCGCAGCATCGACTTTGGCCGGATAGACCCAGAAGTTCCAATCGTTCTTGAAAGTGGTGGCGCCGCCGTGGACTTCAACCACCAGCTTGTACTGGGCCGGCGCGGGCAGCTTCGCCAGGTCCACGGACACGTTGCCCAGCATAGTCCCCTTGCCGCGAGGAATGGCGCTAGCCGGGAACGTCCCGCTGGCCATCACCTTTCCCGCAGGGGTGACGACACTCCAGTTCGACGTGGCATTCGCGAACACAGCTGGGCCGAAGTGGGCCACCTCGATATCCGAGGTAAAGGTCTGAGCCGTAGTGTAGACGCGGTCTTTGAAGCGTGAGAGCGGAACGGTGGTGTTGTTCCATTGCCGGAATTCCGCGGGCCCAGCGTACCCCTTGGTCTCCCAGAACGCATCCAGCATCCCGATCAGCGCTCCACCCTGGCCCAGGTAGTCGTGCAGGTCGAGTATCTCGAAGCCGCTGTAACTGGGCGTGCGCAGGCTGGCCTCAATCTCCTCCTTGTAACACGCAACCTGGAAGCGGCCCGACGCGTGCGCAAACTCTTTGTTCCTCGACAGCAGCCCATGCGCCGCGGCGGAGTCGCGCATGATCTCGTAGTTGCCTGGGATCATGTACGGCACCTTGACGTGTTCCGGTGCACCGGCAAACGTGATGTTGGGGCCACTGAACTTCTTGATCACGTCGAAGTCCGGATACGCGCACCACTGGCCAACCTCGTGGCCAACCGCGGGAATCGCGGCGTTCCGCAGCAACCCAGCCAGCGTGCTCTCGTAGTCGGCCCCGAACCATCCCCGCGAACCGCGTGCCGCCGGCGCCACCAGATAATCGGCAGCGTAGGGTGTGCCCGCGCCTCCGGGCGGCGGCGCAAATCTTCCCGTCCCGTCTGAGTACAGCCGCCGCGGATCGGCATCGTGCCACTTCTTATCCCACCCCGGCAATTGCTCCTGATAGTGCCCCGCCGGCTCGTTGGTCGCGTTCAGCAGCACGAACGACGGGTGATTCCCATACGCCTTCAGCAGGCGCGCGGTCTCGTCGTTCAGCACCGCCAGCATCTTGCCCTCAGTGTCGAAGCTGCTCCACATGCCGCACTCCGGCTGGAAGTAGAAGCCCAGCTCATCGCCCGCAGTGAACGCCGCCTCGGGCGGGCACCATGAGTGGAAACGGATCCCGTTCAGCCCCCACGTCTTGCAGATGCTGACAATGCGCTTCCACGTGGCGACGTCCGTGGCCGGGTAGCCGGTCAGCGGAAATCCGCCGCCATCATGCGTCGCGCGCAGGCTGAACAGCTCGCCGTTCAGCCGGATCTGCTTGCCTTCAGCTTTTATCTCACGCAGGCCAAAGGTCACGTCGCGGCTATCGTCGGCGCTGGGGCCGGCGAGCTTCACCGTAAGCTTTTGCAGCACGGGCGTGAACTCGCTCCACGGCACTGCCTTTGGCAACGGAACATCGATTGCCGCATCGCCGCCAGTCGCATCCCAAGTCACAGGCGCACTGGTCGCGCCAACGCTCAACGTACCCGACCCCGCATCGCCGGAACTGTTGCCGATCTTCACCTTGATTTGGGCCGATTTATCCGCCACATTGGGGAAGACCTGCGCGTCTTCAATCCACACCGGACTCGTCGCGGCCAGCTCAATCCTGCCGACAATGCCGTTCCACGTACTGCCCTCCGCATCCGAGACCGAGTGCGCGTCATAGCGGTAGGGATACAGCATGCTATTGTCGATGCGCACCGACAGCCGGTGCTTGCCGGGCGTAAGAATGCCAAAGTCGTAATCGTGCGGCGCGACCAGCGAATGACACGACCCGATCTCCTTGTCGTCCACCCAGACGGTCGTCTGCCAGCGGGTGCGTTCCAACGTTAGGCCAACCCGCTTCTTCGCCCAGGTGGCCGGAATCACAACCTCGCGCTGGTACCATGCGACGCCCAGGTAGTGCTTCACCGGCTGCGAGAGGTACGGCACCTTCACGTTTCCCGGCTTGGTGTAATCCGCGTACTGCGGCAGCTTGTACCACGCCATATCCCGCGGCAGAGCGGCAATAAACTTCGTCTCCGCGGTAATGTCGTCGCCGTAGCCTTGCGTCTGCAGAATCCCCGGGAGCGAGATCTGCGTGGTCACCGGAAGGTCCTTGGAGAACCACGTCTCCTTGACGCCCACATCGTCACGGTCCAGCGAAAACAGCCACACACCCGCCAGCGATTGCACCCCGGCGCGCGGCGTCACCGGCGGCGTCGGCGCGGCAAACAGCCCATGAGTGGAAGCAGTCGCGCTAGCGGCTGCCGCTCCCGTCAACGCCAGAAACCGCCGCCGCGACACTCTTCGCAAACTTCCCATAAGCTCCAATCACTTCGCACAGCCGGGCGCTCGGGCCGCCCGCTTCGTCTCCGACTGACAACTAACAACTCACACCTGGCAACCTAGTAATGCGTATGGTTGGCAATCAGCTTCCTGCATTCCGCATCGCACGGTTTCGGATGCGGCACCACATTCGCATAGCCGTAAACCCGCAAGGTCTGCGTGCCGCCGCCGCCCGGTCCGCCGCCGCCGCCCTCCAGCGTGATCACCTGGTCTGCTCCGGTGTGGTCGAAGTCGAACATGTGGTACGCCTCGCCCTTGAAGTACAGCGTCCCGTTGCCGTCCGGCTCTAGCTTGAAGCGATACCAGAAGTACGTGCGCTTGCCCGTCCCGTACCAGTCGCCGCGCACAAAGTTCGGGTTCCCGCCCAGCGGATGCGCCGGCCACTTCTCCAGCAGCCGTCCCTGGTTGTCGAACCAGTAGAGCTGCGCGCTCAGGCCATTCGTGTAGGTCCTTCCGTTGGTCACCACCTGCGGCGTCTTCGAGTCGGCCAGAATGTACCCCGCCGTCACCTGCTGCGAGTGATCGGACACATTCTGCCAGATCATCTGCCCGTTCTGCGCGTTGTACTCCAGCGTCCCCACGTCCGACTGGCCCACCAGCAGCTCCGGCTTGCCGTCGCCATTCATGTCGAAGAACTCCAGCGCGTCCATGTGGTCGTGGTTGTCTTCAAAGTACTTGGAGTTGTTCCACACCTCCTTGCCGTTCGCGTCCAGGCAAAGATGGCTGATCACCACCTCGTCGACGCCGTCGCCATTCACATCCCATGGATAGATGTAGTGTCCAAAATAATCCTTCAGGCGGTTCTCGGCGTGCTGCCACAACAAGTTCAAGTCCTTGTCGTACGCCGTCAGCCCAATCCAGCCGCCCGTGTCCGCAAACACCAGCAGCGTATCCGGCCCATCCGCGTCCTTATGGAACTTGGCCACCGCCATGCGGTAGTTGTTATCCACGTGGGGCAGCGCCGGCGCCGGCCACGGCACCTGTTTAATGACGTTGCCGGTTAGCCCATCCGCCAGCACTAGCCACTCCTTCCCATCGGGGGTCTCGCGCCACTGCGCCAGCTCGTCTTTGCCGGTGTGGTGGAAGTCCCACAGGACTCCCGCCGCCTCATTGCCGCGCGGGTCGCCCTGCGAGGTCGGCGGCGCCGTCCAGCGCCACAACTCGTGCCCGTCATTCGCATACATGATCGATGAGTAGTTGTTCAGAATATCCAGGATCGCGTACTTGCCCGAACCGTCCACATCGCCGAACTTCACGATATTCGACGGCGCGATCTTGTACTCGTGCAGCAGCTTCACCTCGGGCGGAAGCTCCAGCGCCTTCAGATCGTCTTCCGTGAAGCTCGCGTTCTTGGTCAGCACCAGCACGTTGAACATCGGCCGCGGCTTAATCGCGGTTAGCCGGATCTCTAGTGGCCCCGGCTTCAGCGTAAAGTCGCCGCCCTTCTGCATATCCATGGAGCCCGTGCCAAAGCTGGTCGGGTCCTGCTTGCCATTCACCACAACCTGGAACGAGCTTCCTGTTGCCCCGCTGGCGCGCACATACAGGTGGTAGGTCCCGGCTTCCTTCACCGTAAGCTTCACCGCCAGGTCGCCGGCCACGCCCAGCGTCAGCGATGAGCTGTTGAACTGCCACGCGGTCGGCCCCTGGTTACGGCCGCCGCCGAAACCGCCGCCGCTGCTATCGCCATCGGGAAAGTCCGCAAAGAAATCCGACGCCGGCACCACAATCGTCCCGGGTGGTTGGTGCGCCGCATCGTGGTGGTGCAGCGTGATCTTCTCCTGGCCAACAGCAGGGTTGGCCGCAAGAGCAGTGGAGATGGCGAGCAGACTGACAACAATCAACTTCATGGGCGCACCCCGCGGGCAAGTTCAAAGTCAGGTGTGATATCGACGGGAATGTTGGCGGTCGATTGGAGAGCATGCACCAGCGCCGGCGGCATCACGTCATACTTCGTGAACCACCCTTCTACCCCGGCACGGTCTCCATTCGCTTCGAACAACAGCAGCTGCTTATCCAGCCCGGCGATCGCATCCGGCATCGCCGTGTAGTCGATGCTGTACTTGCCGTCCGCTCCCAGGCTCAGCGCGTGCTGCTCCAGCAGGTAGTTGAACTCCATCATCATCGCGCGTCCGTGCGCCTCGCCCGTGCCAAAGCGCAGCGTGCGCAAGATTCCCGCAACGTACGACGCGTAGATGCCGTGCAGCTCACTCGCCGGCAGCAGCTTCTGGCTCACCAGCCAGTTGGCCAGAAGGATGCCCGTCACATCCGCCTTCGCCTCTTCCAGTCCGCTGTAGGCGGGTCCGATGGCCTCGTTGATCGCAACCTGCTTGCCGCCGACGTGCGCATACGCCGGCCCCAGCCCATGCGAGATCTCATGCAGGATCACGCCGGTCAGATAGCCCTCGCTGCTCACTTCCCTGGCCTGCGCATCGGTCAGCATCTTCTGCGCCACCGGCAGCACTACGTTCTCCACTCGCGCGTCCATAAAGTTTTTGAAGAATATCTTCTTCGACCCCTTCTCCGCGTGGATGCGTGGGTCGTTGGGCAGATTGTCCGCCACCGCCTGGTATCCGTAGCGCAGGTCGCCCGCGCGCAGCGGCGCATCGGCAACCTCCATCGGCGTCGCCTGCCCTGCCTTCGAAGGCCTGTCCTCGGGCGGCACCGGCAGCGCATTCTGCATCTCGGCTTCGTGCTGCTGATACATCGCCAGCTTGCGGCTCTCAGCATCATTGCGGATCAGGACCGCCCCGCCGTACGACGTCTTCACCCCCAGCACGCCATCCAGATACGTCTCGTACGGCGCAAAGATCAGGTCAATCTTCGGGTTCTTCAAATCCAGCCACGCCACATCGCTGGCGTAGTAGTCGTCGTTCAGCAGCGCATCCGCACGCAGATTCAAATAATGCCCGAACGCCGCATCCGGCGAGAGCTTCGCCGCCGCCCGCAGATCGGCAGCAGCCGCCTTCAACCACTCCGCATAAGCCTCGTGATACGGATAGGTGTACAGCCGCTGGGCCACAGCCGCCACCGGCTGGCTCAGCGCAGGAGAAATATCCAGCGGCGCCGAACGCACCACCGTCCATGGACTATAGATCGCCGCCCTCTGGTCGGGATGCGCCGCTACGTACTTCTCGATATACGCGCCGGTCGTTCCAAACGGATAAAGCTCATGCCCGGGCACCAGCGGCTCTTCTGGGATGAACGAGGAGTCGTGGCCGGGCTGGGACACGTCCCACCGGCTCCCGTTGATCGAGAACAGGCGGTACACAAGGGCGTTCTGCGTCCCGTGGTACATCCAATACCCGCCAAAGTCGCTCTGCCGCAGATAGATCTCATCCAGCTGGTGACACGCATCGGCCAGCTTGGCAATCATCTGTTGCTCGGCCGGCGTCAGCCCTACCTTCGTGTAGGGCATCGCGACCACCTTCCAGCGCGCGACCCGCTCGGCTTCGTTGTGGTTCGGACGGCCCCCGATGCGCTCCGCCACCGGAGGAAACCCGGGCTCAGCCTCGGCGCCTGGCTGCCCCTGACCCGCACCTGGCGCGCGACCCTGCCCGCCACCCGGCCCGCCGCCGCGGCCTTGCCCGCGTGGCCCTGCGGCCCCTGGAGCTCCGGGTGCACCGGCTGGAGCCAGGATCGGATTCTGGTTGGGAGTCTGGGCTGGCGCTGGCGCCGGAGTCTGGGCAGCAACCGGAAACGCCAGCGCGAGAGAGAGTATTACACCAATCGATTGAGACCTCACGAAGTGACCTCGCTTTAACGCACACCACTATCGCACTGCAAATCGTCAGCGTGCAAGCATCGCCGCGACAATCCTCCAACCCGCCGGGACCTTCGCAGCACCCATCTCATCCTTCGGAGAATTCTGCTGCGGCTGACCTGCATCAGCGCCACCGGCAAACCGCATTGGACCAACTTCATTCGTCTCGTTAAGGGCACGGCTTTAGCCGTGCCGTAAGTTGCTTGTTCCGACTTGGGGCTTTAGCCCCTGCGGTCAGCTTTGTTCAAACTGACCCGCTGTCAGCAAACGGCAGAGATTGGGTACACATAGGATACGAGTGACCCCCGCAAAAGGACTCCGCATCCGAACGCGCGCCGGGGGACATCTGATTAAGCACCGTCTTGAACTTAGAGCTGATCGGCTCAAAGCTTAAAGCTCAAGAAACAGCCTTGCCATTGCGCTCCCAAATCGCTGGATTCGCAAGTCCCCGCCCCGCCGCCCGCTGCAGACGTGTCTGTAACCGGAGGCTGCTTACGGCCGCTCCCCCACCACCGTCACCTCACCCAGCAATCCCGACTCCGGCGGCACCTGCGGCCCAAACCCGAATCCGCCACCCCCGCCACCTGCCGCCCCTGGCACTCCCGGTTGCGCCAGCACTCGTTTCTCCACCGGCAGCGACCGGTCGCCGATCTGGCGATTGGTCCACTCATTCGTCACCGCAATCTCCAGCTTGTTTGCGCCCGGCTTCAGCGCGGCCGTCACGTCCACGCGGTACGGCGGAGCCCACACCATCCCCACGGGCTTGCCGTTCACCTTCACCTCCGCGATATCGCGCACCTTGCCCAGATCGATCCAGATATGCTGCCCCGGCTTGAACCACGTCGCCGGCGCCATCACCGTCTTGGTGTAAGTAGCCGTACCCGAGAAGTACTTCACCCCCGCATCCGCGTTCTCCGTCCACGAGGTCAGCTTGGTCATCTGTACGCTCGCCGGCGCACCCCAGTTCGGCGGGAACGTCAGCGTCCAGGGCCCGCTCAGCGTGGTCAGCTTCGTCTCCACCGGCGTCGATGCCGTCCGCTCCGGCGCAGCCGCCGCATTGCGAAACACCACAAACACCGACTCGCGCTCGGCCAGGTCTAGCGAGACCTCCGTGAAACCCGTGGGCGCGGTGTAAAGCGCAGGTCCGATCCCCGGCTGGTGGTTCCCCGAGCGGTCAGGCATCCTCACCCCACTCACGTAACTCACGCCAGCCGTCTCAGCCCCATCCATCGGCCGCCAGACCTGCACATCCCTTCCACTCACCCGGAAGCGCGCATCCAGGTGCACCGGCGCATCCGCCTGGTTCGCCACAAAATAGATATCCGCATCCGCAGTCTTCCGATGCACCCACGCGGGCGGGTTGTCCAGCGACCCGCTCGCTGCAAAGTCCGGCACGGCCTTCACCCGCGTCAGCACCTCATCCAGGGTCAGCCCCCAGTAGGTCATGCCTTTGCCAAACGCATGCTGATTCAGCGTCACCCCATCCATATCGCCCCACAGATCGGTGGCCAGGTCACGCACCTGCGCGTCCGCATTCGGATAATGCAGCAGGCTCGGCGAGCTCATCGGCCGCGCGCCCGTGATCGTCGCTCCCGCGGCCACCAGTGCATGCAGCTTGCCTAGCACCTCCGGCGTCATCTGCGTCGTCGGTGGCAGCACCAGCACGCGATAGCTCATCCCATCCGGCATATCGCTGCTACCATCCACATGCACTCGGCCATCCGGCAACACGCTGGTATGGTTCAGCAGAATGTCCGTGTTGATGAAGTCGTAGTCGTAACCCGCAGGCAGCGCCGGTTGCAGCCCCGGCCCCCAGAACGGCATCGTCGACGGCGCGCCCTCGGGCAGCAGATACGCCAGATCAGCCACCGGACTTCCCTGCTGCAGCATGTACTGCACCCGTGCCGTATAGGTCATAAACGGCTTCGCCAGCTCCGCCCAGGTAATGTTCCGGTTGATATGCGTGCCCACCATCGTGTTGCCCGGCTTGGTGTCCAGCGGCTGCTCCGCCGACGTATGGAACACCAGCCGGTTCACTCCCTGGGTGAACCAGTAATCCGCAATCTTCTTCAGCGTGTACGGCGCCTCATACCCTCCACCGGTAAACGTCTCCGTCGCCACCAGCGGCTTGCCATACACATGCGCCGCGCTCGCCGCCCCGCGCACATCCACGTAATACATTGAGTCCGGATGCAGCGCGCGCACCCAGAACTCCGCCATCGGTATATCGATATGGCTCTTGTTCAGCAGCGTGTCCTCGGGAATCTCCAGCGCTACTCCCGAAGCCTCCGAGTACGCCTTCATCCCCAGCTTGTGCAACTCGCCGTCCATGGTCCCATAAAACTCGCCCGCATATAAGTCCGCCAGCGTCCGCCGGAAGTCCCACAGAAAGCGGTCGCTCACGTCCGCGTTCTCGACCACCCGCCCCGCCAGCACCGGCAGGTACGGCGTCGGGTCGTACCCGCGCCGCTGCTTGAACTCCGCGATCATCGCGTCGGTCCAGTTCTGCATCCCCGCCTCCCAGCTGTCCATGGTCATGTACTGCACCGTCGATCCCACCAGATCGCCCAGGTGCGCCCGCATCGGGTCCATATACCCCGCGAAATACTGCTGCACATACTTCGAGCTCAGCTTGTCCACCTCCAGCCCGCTGCCCGCCGGCACCGATGGTCGATTCCGCGCGCCCGTTGGGGCATAGCCCATCCGCAGAATCGTCCAGTGGCCCTCGGGCACATCCCAGTGCAGCGTGCCGTCGCTGTCCATCTTGCTAGTCACATCCATCACATCGCCGCGCGCAATCTCCGCCGCGGTCGGCGCAGCCGGAGTCGGGACGACCTCATACACATCCATCAAACTTCCAAATGCACCCTTGTCCTCCCAGCGATTCACCCGCGCATCCGAGTAGAAGATCGCCTCGCTCACGCCGTAGCCTGCAGCACCAAACCCTCCCGCCGCGCCCGCTGCGCCCGCCCTTACCGGCGCTGGCGTATCGTCCTCGCCGTGGATCGTCTCAGCCGGCGATAGCCCTTGGCGATCGAACTCAATCCGGAAGAACCTCGCCGTCACCGCCGGAAACGCAAACGTCCGTATCGACGCGCCGTGGTATCCCTGCGGCCCCGGCATGTCCTCCACCGTCCGCCAGGTCGCCCCATCGTCGCTCGCCAGAATCTTCCCAACCGGGATCCTTCCCCTCATCCCCAGCGACAGCGCCCGCGCCGTATACGGCTGGGCAAACTCATACTGCAGCCATGCCGGCCCGCCTCCCTTCGGCGCGGCAACCGTCACCGCCGTGGTCAGGCTGTCATCCCACAATGCCTTCGGATCGATCGGCCCCCCACTCGTCGTCACCACCGGATGCAGCGACGCCATCGGCGCCTCGGTTGCCGGCGTACGATACGCAATCACCGCGCTGTCCCGGTAGAACGGCGGATCGCTCTGCGTTCCTCCCGCCCCCGAATCCCGCACCGATCCCTCGTTCGACGGCGGCTGCGCCAGCTTGCCCGCAAAGCTCTTCCCGCCCTCGACATCCGTCTCGCTCCACACCAGGCGCTTCATCGCCATCTGCTGCGTCACCCACGGCCCGCCCGCCTCGCTCCAACCCGCGCAGCTAAAGATCGACATCTCTAAATTAAGCTGCTTCGCCTCCTCCGCCGAGTGCCTCACCGCGTGGTACCACTCCTCGGTCCCAAAGTTGATCTTCGGTTCCACCACCTGCCCATTGCCCTGTGCAACATCCACCAGTTGGAAGCCGCCGATCCCCACTCGCTTCATCCACTCCAGGTCCTTGGTAATCCCGGTCTCGGTCACATTGCCATTGGTCCAGTGCCACCACGTCCGCGGCTTGGCCGAATCCGGCGGCGTCACAAACCCCTTCGCTAGCGGATCAGCCGACGCTGGAGTTGCAGGCGCGCTCTGTGCAAACGCCGTTCCCACTGCCGAAACAAGGCACGTCACGATCAGAACGGGTATAGTGCGAATTCTCAATTCTCTGTCCTCAATAAAAGCTGTCATTCTGAGCGTAGCGAAGAATCCCCGCATTTAGCGCACCACCCAGCGCTACATCTCCGGATGAAACTGCGCCTTCAGGAACTGCACATAAATGTCGTAGTCCGTCGGCACCATCCCATGCCCGCCATCATGCATGTAATAGTTCAGACCGTTCGAGTAGATCGGCACCTTCGCCGCAGGCCATACATCCGTCCCCAGGTCCTGCTTGCCCAGCAGCTTGTACTCCGGCCCAGCCGCAACCGCCGACAGGAACTCCCCCTTCGGGTCGCTCCAGTTGTCCGTACTGCCCGTCTGCAGCAGCAGCGGCCGCGGCGCAATCAGCGCCACCAGTAGATTCGCATCCATCGGCGCTGTATCCGGGAAGCCCCCATACTTCGCATAGTTCGCCGCAAACTGGTAGGGATACCGGCTGGGCGCCATCAGGTGCGCAATCGTCTCACCGTAATTGCGCCGGCTCAGCGCCGCGCCGCCCTCGCCCGAGCAACTCGCAATCACCGCCGCAAACCGCTCGTCGTGCGCGCCCGCCCACATCACCGTCTTGCCCAGCCGCGACACCCCATGGATCGCCACCCGCTTCGCATCCACCTGCTGGTCCGTCTCGAAATAATCCTCCACCCGGCTCATCCCCCACGCCCACGCCGAGATCGTTCCCCACGCGTCCGGCGCGCGATCGTCCTCGCCCGTCTGCCCCGGCTTCATATACTTCGCCCGGATGCCCTCGGGAAAACCCGTCAGCGTGTCCGGATCGAGCTCGGCATAGTTGAACGTCGCCACCCCAATCCCCGCATCCAGAAAGATCTCCACATTGATCCGCCCAAACCCTCGCCCTCCCGGCGGAGGAGGATCCACCAGCTTGTTCGTCTTCAGGTCGCGCACCTTCTGCGGCGTAATCCCCGGGTCGTCCACCGCAGCCTGCACCGCGCTGAAGTTGATATCGAAGTACATCGGCACCGGCTTCTTCGCATTGGCCGGAATGTACTCCACCAGGTGGATCGCCGGCCACGTCGGGTCCCCCTTGTCCTTTGAGGACAGGTGGATCGTCACCTGCTTGCGAATCGCCTTCCCATTCAGCGCCGGCGTCCCCTTGTCCACCACCTCAAAGCTCTCATCCGCCGGCCGTCCCGGCGCAATCCCATACTGCTGCGTCTCAAACAGCTTCACAATCTCCGGCCGTCGCTTCGCCCAGTCCTTGGCCGTGCGCACTGGCTTGCCGTCAGCGAACTTCAGCGCATCCGGCAGCGTGTACGTCCCCACCTTCGCCTCGTCGTAGTTCACCGGAATCCCCGCGATCACCGCCGCCGGCGCTGCCGCCGGCCTGGCTCCGGCTGCGCCTGGCGTTGGTGGTGCCGTCGGGATCGCCGGCGGCGCCTGCGCGCCCAGCACCGCGAAACCACAGATCAACAGGCAAAAGAAAAGAATGTTCCTGAGGTGCATCGAGTGGCTCCGATCCGCCTGCTCAACCCGTTTCCATAAGGAAACGGATTGCACCTCGAAACCCTATAGCAAACTCCCTGTGGGTGTACAGAAGTGGCTTTGCGCTCCTGCCCGTTTTCTCCCAGGGACAACGGTACTGCACAGAATCGTCCGCTCCACGGCAACAGGGAATTTGCTCTGGAGTCGCACCTCCAGCTTGTCAAGGCGCGCCGCCAACTTCGCCTTCGTCCTTGCGACGATCGCCCACACCTGAGAGCATGGCTGCCATGGACCGCATCCGCAAGATCACACTGCCAATCACCCTCGCAACCCTCTGCCTTAATATCCGTACCCTCCCCGCGCAGACCGCCGCACCCATGGTTATCGACGCCTCCACGCCGCTGCCCGCGCCCGGCCCCGCCAACTACACCTATGACCCCGCCGACGCCAGGTCTCCCGGCGGCCACATCCTCGGCCTCAACGCCCAATACCTCACGCTCGACGGCAAACCCTGGCTGCCCGTCATGGGAGAGATGCACTACTCCCGCGTCCCCGAAGCAGAATGGGAGACTGAAATCCTCAAGATGAAGTCCGCCGGCGTCCAGATCGTCGCAGCCTACATCATCTGGATCCATCACGAAGAAGTCGAAGGCAAATGGGATTGGTCCGGCAACAAGGACCTCCGCAAGTTCGTTCAACTCTGCGCCAAACACGGCCTCTACGTCGTCCCCCGCATCGGCCCCTGGTCCCACGCCGAGGTCCGCAACGGAGGATTTCCCGACTGGCTCCTTGCCAAAGCTCCGCAGACCCGCTCCAACGACCCCGTCTACCTCCACTACGTCGACCTCTACGACCAGCAGATCGCCGCCCAGCTCAAAGGCCTCATGTGGTCCGAAGGCGGTCCCGTCATCGCCATCCAGCTTGAAAACGAGTACCGCGGCAGCGGCCCCACACGTGGCACCGCCCACATCCTCAAACTCAAAGAGCTCGCCCGCAGCGCCGGCCTGCGCGTGCCCTTCTACACCGTCACCAGTTGGGACGGCGCATCCATCCCCGCCGGCCAAGTCCTCCCCGTAGACGGCGGCTATCCCGACGCTCCCTGGGACGCCTCCATCGAAAAGCTCCCGCCCAACGGCGTCTACGCCTTCCATTTCCGCAATCGCGTCGCAGGCGATATGGGCGCCATCGGCGCACCGCAAACTCCAGCCGCAGCCGCCCCGCCTCCGCCGCGCGCTACGCCCTCCATCACCGCCGAGATGGGCGGTGGCATGCAAGTCACCTACCACCGCCGCCCCATCGTCTCCGCCGACGACATCGCCGCCATGATGCCCGTCATGCTCGGCTCCGGCGTCAACCTCTACGGCAGCTACATGTTCCACGGCGGCGAAAATCCCGACGGCAAACTCACCACCCTGCAGGAGTCCCTCGCCACCAAATACGCCAACGACCTCCCCGAGAAGACTTATGACTTTGAAGCCCCCATCGGCGAGTTCGGCGACGAGCGCGAATCCCTCCTCAAACTCAAAACCTGGAACTACTTCCTCAACGACTTCGGCCCCATCCTCGCCCCCATGCAGCCCCACGCGCCAAACGTCCTCCCCAAAGGGGCCGGCGACCTATCCGTCGCCCGCGTCGCCGCTCGCACCTCCGGCTCATCGGGCTTCCTCTTCGTCAACAACCACGTCCGCAACTACCCCATGCCCGCGCGTCCCAACTTCCAGGTCACCATCAAACTGCCGGACAACAAATCCGTCACTTTGCCCAGCCACCCAGTCACCTTGCCTTCAGATGCCTACTTCGTCTGGCCATTCAACTTGAACCTCTCGGGACTCCATCTCCGCTTCGCCACCGCCCAACCCCTCGCCATCCTCGGCACCGCCGCCGCACCCGTCTATGCCTTCTTCGGCCAGCCGGGCATCCTCCCAGAGATCGTCATCGACGACACTCCCGGCCTCAAACTCGACTCCAATCCCACCTCGCCGTTCGTAACAGTAACTCGCAGCGAAGGAACGATAGTTCTGCATAAAACTGAATTCGCCGGAACTACTCTCGCGCGGTTCATCTTGCCAGGCGGCAAGAAGGTCACCGTGATGCTGCTGGAGCAACGCACCGCGGAGGATGCATGGAAGATAGCAACTGGGAACCAGCCCTACCTCCTGACTACACCGCAACAAATCTTCATAGACGGCAATGTCGCGACTCTGCAAAACCTCGCAGACAATTCATTTCTCTTCGAGGTGCTGCCTTCCACCCCGGAAGTGAAATCGCTCGACTCGAACACGGATATTGTCCGCTTGACTGACGGTGGATTCAACAGTGCTTTTTCGCCGAAACCAAAATCGGCTTGGCAGGTGCTGACTTCAACCCAAACCAAACCCGCCGACGCCCCCGCCCCACTCCCCGCCGGCTTCAAACCGTCCTCGCGCCCCCGCGTGGTCGCCGCCGCACCCACCGACGCCGACTTCGCCCGCGCCGCCACCTGGTCTATCCCACTTCCCGCGTCCGCACTTGCAGACACCCCGACCGAGCAGCACTTCCTCCGCATCACCTATACCGGCGACGTCGCCCACCTCTCCACCACCATCGACGGCAAACCCCAGCTCCTCGACGACAACTTCGCCGACGGCCGTCCCTGGCTCGTAGGTCTCTCCCGCTTCGCCCCGCAAATAACAAAGTCAGGCGGCAAACTCGACCTCTCCATCTACCCCCTGCGCCCCAACCCACCCATCTTCTTCGAACCCGGCCACGAACCCAAACTCGGCGCCAGCCTCGAATCCGTCCAGCTCCTCACCCAATACACCCTCAAACTCAAGCTGGAGCCCACAACCGCCCGGAAGCCCTGACCGCCGGTCAAGTGCACGGCTTCAGCCACGCCATCCATGCTCAAGGGGAGCAACCGCTTGCCCCCAGAAGGCACAATTCGGCACCCACCGATTTCCTCAGCACCCTCTGAATATTCGGCATTCAAACCCTGCGCTCTACGTCGTGGCTGTTACCGGCCACATCTTCGGCAGCGCTGGGAACTCCACTCCCAGCTCCTGCGTCATCAGCGGCCGCAGCGGCTTGGTCAGGCTCGCCGCGTCGTAGTTCGCATACGACTCCAGCAGCATCCCGTAGTACAGCGCCGTAAATCCCCAGAAGCGCGTCTGCCCCAGCCCGTCGCCCGTCTCCGCGTTGTAGTACTCACGCAGCACCGGGTTCTTATTCACCGCCATATCGAACAGCCGCCGCGCCAGTTCGCGCGCCTCCGCGTGGTAGCCGTAGTCCTGCAGACCCTGGAAGATCATGTAATTCGTCGGCGCCCACGTCGAGCCCCGCCAGTTGCACTCGTTGTGCGAACCCTGGTAGTAGTCCGGCTCCGTCTTCGCATAGCTCGCTACCGGGTACTTCAGCCAGAACTCATCCGGATTCATCAGGTGGTCGTGGATCATCCGCTTCGCGCGCTCCGGCGTCGCCGCGCCGCAGAACAGCGGCATAAAATTCGTCGCCGACTTCACATAAACCCGCTGCCCGGTCTTCTCATTCCGATCGAAGTACAACCCTTCCTTCTCATCCCACAGCACATCGTTAATCAGCTTCGCCACCTGGTCGCCGTGCTGATTGAACGCCGTCGCGTCCGCCTTGTTGCCCAGCGCCGTCGCAATCACCGCCATCGCCCGCAGCTCGCGGATCAGGTAGCTCGCCAGGTCCACGCCCTCGACCGTAAATGAGCTCAGCGCCCCCGCGCGCGACCACTGATTATCCGTACCCGCCGCGTCTGCCGAGTTCCATACCGGCAGTCCGTTCTTGTCCGAATCGTACGAGAACCACTTCACCATATACTTCGTCAGCCGGTCGTAGTAGTTGCCGCGCAGCCACTCATAGTCGTCGTGGTCCTGCTTCGCGCCCAGCACCACCAGCTGCGCCAGAAACGGCTTGAACTGCTGCCGGTCGCGCTGCTTGATCAGGCTCCGGTTCACATAGCCATCCGGCTGCTCACGGTTCAGGAACTCCCGCAGATTGGTGAAACACAGCGGCCACACCCCGTAGTACGACAGATACAAATTCTCAAAGTACAGGTCCCAGTCGTAGAACTCGTTATACGGATAGCCGGTCAGAAACGTGCCATCCACGCCCGGGATCTTGCGCATCCCGCGCGCCACCAGATCGTCGTTCACCGTGTGCAGACGATGGTTCAGCTCGGTCCATGCCGCAGATCCAATGTCGGCATACAACGCCTTGGCAGCCGCCGTCGCCGGCGCCGCAACCGCAGCCTGACTGGCAGGCGGAGCAGTTGGAGCAACAGCCTGGGCCAGCCCAAGCCGGTTTAGCGCTGCATAGCCTGCAAGCGAACCTGACGTAGCGAGAAGTTTGCGCCGGGAGATTGCCATCGATTTTCAGTCCGGTCTTCGAAGCGTCGGCGTCTTCAATTGCAACGCGTGCCGCCCCGAGCGAGATTTGAGTGGCCAAAGTCAGCGATAACTTTACCACAATTCCGCAATTTCCGGATGATTGGGATCCAGCCAAACTGCCGGTTGTTCGAGAGGCTCAAGCGTCGAGCAGCGCCCGGACCTGTTCCCAGTCGATCGAGCAGCGGCCACCTGCAAGTTGTTCTGCCGTAGCCACGACGCTTTCGAGCCTCCCGCTCTCGTAGCGGAAGATGGCCCCAGTTGCCGGATCGATCACGCGAATGGCCGGTATCCCCATCGCCTCGTAGTCGCCCAGCTTCACCATGACGCGCGACATACGATCTTCCGGTGATAGCACCTCGAATACCGCGATCGGCGATTTGGTCAGGATTTGCTCGACCGGCCGGCCGCGATCGAATACCACAACGTCAGGAACCCGGTAGCGGGTCGGGCTTACACGCACGCGAAGCTCAACCCGGACCCGGATATTCCAATCCTTCAGATGGCCGAGAAACCACCGCTCGATCGCCTGTTGCCAGGTGGAGTGATCGTATTCTCCCATGGGCCGCAGCTCGATCTCTCCATCGACATACTCAGCATCCGGCTCATATTCAGCCGGTGAGTGAAGGTACAACTCGACAGGCACCATCGTCGGAGTAGCCATATCAAATCCCTCCGGTTCAGGGTACCAGATTCCATTCGAGCCCGATGACTCTAGTTCTCATCCTTCCTTAGCATATGCCCACACCTGAGATACCGGCTGTGCCAGCTCAAGCTCTCCGTCAGCATGTGCGGCGTGTGCTTGCCCGTCGCCAGCCGCGTCGCCCGCTCCGAGTAGTCCTTCAGCGCCGCACGGTAGTCCGGGTGCGAGCAGTTCTCGATGATCAGCCGCGCCCGTTGCGTCGGCGACAGCCCGCGCAGGTCCGCCAGCCCCTGCTCCGTCACCAACACGTTCACGTCATGCTCCGTGTGGTCCACGTGGCTCACCATCGGCACAATCGTCGAGATCGTCCCCTTCTGCGCCGTCGACGGCGCCATGAAGATCGAGATGAATCCGTTGCGCGCAAAGTCGCCCGACCCGCCAATCCCGTTCATCATGCTCGATCCCATAATGTGGGTCGAGTTCACATTCCCATAAATGTCCGCCTCGATCATCCCATTCATCGCCAGCACGCCCAGCCGCCGAATGATTCCAGGATTGTTGGAAAGCTCCTGCGAGCGCAGCACAATCCGGTCGCGATAGTCGCCGATCTGCGGCATCAGCTCCGCAACCATATCCGGACTCAGCGAAAACGCCGTCGCCGAAGCGCTCAACAGTTTCCCCGACTCCATCAGCCGGATCAGTCCGTCCTGGATCACCTCGGTGTACGCCGTCATGCCCTCGAACGGCCCTTCCAGCAGCCCATACAGCATCGCATTCGCAATGTTCCCCACCCCCGACTGCAGCGGCAGCAGCGACTGCGGGATCCGGCCCTTCTTCACCTCCCAGCCCAGAAACTCCAGCACATGTCCCGCAATGCGCTTTGAATTCTCATCTGGCGCCTTGAACGCAGTCGACCGGTCCGGCGAGTCGGTATAGACAACGCCAACCACCTTCTCCACTGGGATCTTCAAATACGGCGTGCCAATCCGCTGGCTCGGCGACGTCAGCGGGATCGGCTCGCGGAACGGTGGCAGCCCCAGCCCGTAGTACACATCGTGCAGCCCCTCAATCTCCATCGGCTGCGAGGAATTCACCTCCAGAATGATCTTCTCCGCACAGTCGATCCAGGTCTGGTTGTTGCCCAGCGACGTGCTCGGAATCACCCGGTCATCCTCCAGTACCGCCGTCACTTCAACAATTGCCCAGTCCAGTTTGCCTAGAAATCCATACTCCACCAGCTGCGACACATGGCTCAGGTGCATGTCGATGTACTGCATGTCGCCGGCGTTGATCAGCTTCCGCGTAATCGGATCGGACTGGTACGGCGTGCGCAGTTGCATCGCGCCCGACATGGCCAGCGCCCCATCCAGCTCCGGCCCGGTCGAGGCCCCGGTAAACACATTCACCTTGAACCTGTCGCCTCGCAGGTGCGCATCCGCTACCCGCCGCGCCAGCGCCATCGGCACCGCCTTCGGATAACCCGAGCCGGTAAACCCGCTCATGCCAATCTGCGATCCCGGTTGAATCAGCGCCGCCGCCTCATCCCCACTCATCGCGCGCTGCGCCAAAACCTGATTCAGAACTCTGCTGCCTGCCGAACTCGATGCCATCGAAACTTCTTTCTTTGCCCCCGCAGGGCAAGCTCTCATCCATCAACTCGTTGCATCCGGACCCGCACAGACGCACACGCGCCCATCGCAATCCACCTTCGCCATGCTGTGATCATAGTCACCAGCAGAAGTCGCCGCAGTGCGCTCCGTCACTCCCCCAGCCCCCCAAATCGAATATCATCTTAAGACCAGCCTCAAACGCTCCTCAGAGATAGGCCGGGACTTCAGTCCCGGCATAAGAACGCAGGATGATCGCGGGCTTTAGCCCCTGGGACGCGCTTTTTGCCGCTTTCGTCTCGAATCCGTTGACTTTGAGCGTATATTGCTCCCATGAAAAAGACAGTCTGTGTCCCTGCCGTTCTGCTTGCGTCTGTCACATTGATCTGCGCGGGGAATTCTTTTTCACAGACGCCGCCCAGCAACGACGCCAGCGGCAAGGGGAGCGTTTGCGTCCTACCCAACTCGCCCAAGCCACCGACTGAATTCTCCCCGGGCGGCCAGTACAACCCGGATACGTTCACAGTACGCATCGACAAGCGGGAAGCCGTGCGCTGGCCACACAAAAACCCGACAATAATCGCCGACTTGGATTTGCAGGGTAATCATCTCATTGCGCTCACGTCAGACGGCAAGCAAATCATGTCGGCCCGCTTTAGATTCTCCAACTACCACGACGTGCATCTCTGTGCATATTTCGACGGATATCAAGGGATCATGCTCGGAAACACCTCTGACGCTCTCTGGTGCAAGGTGGAGAAGCGAGCCTGTTGGCAGTCGATCGCTTCCTCGCCCAAATAAATAGCACCGGTCGCAGCCAGACTCACTGTTATATACTTCTCCCAAATGATCTTCCCCCTCACCTACGCCCGGACCATGGCCATGTGCATGTGCATGTGTAGCCGGCCCGTGGGTGCGTGGGAGAACGATCGAATGCGCTAACCGCAAACGAGTTCAGATTCCAAACGGCCCACAATCCTTCGGGAATGATGGGCCGTTTTCGTTGTTGCCCATCACCTCCCTCCACTACACTCATAGGTTCACCACCCACATAAAGGAGCAGCAAATGTCAGACGCACCCAAGCAGCAGCTCGCCACGCTCGCCCTCCACGCCGGCCAGGTTCCCGACCCCGCCACCAACTCCCGCGCCGTCCCCATCTATCAGACCACCTCCTACCTCTTCAACGACGCCGCCCACGCCGCCCGCCTCTTCGGCCTGCAGGAGTTCGGCAACATCTACACCCGCCTGATGAACCCCACCACCGACGTCTTCGAGAAACGCGTCGCCGCGCTCGAGGGCGGAGTCGCCGCGCTGGCCACCGCCTCCGGCCAGGCCGCCGAGACCCTCGCCATCATCACCCTCGCCAACGCCGGCGATGAGATCGTCTCCACCACCTCGCTCTACGGCGGCACCTACAACCTCTTCCACTACACTCTGCCCAAGCTCGGCATCACCGTGCGTTTCGCCGACGCCGACGACTTCGACGGCCTGCGCGCTGCCATCAACTCCAAGACCCGCGCCCTCTACACCGAAACCCTCGGCAATCCCAAGCTCGACGTCGTCGACATCGAGAAGCTCGCCGCCATCGCCCACGAGCACGGCCTGCCCCTCATCATCGACAACACCGCCGCCTCTCCCATCCTGGTCCGCCCCATCGAGCACGGCGCCGACATCGTCATCAACTCCGCAACCAAGTTCATCGGCGGCCACGGGACGACCATCGGCGGCGTCATCGTCGACGCCGGCAAGTTTGACTGGAAGGCCTCCGGCCGCTTCAAGGACTTCGTCGAGCCCGATCCCTCCTACCACGGCCTCTCCTATACCGAAGCCTTCGGCCCCATCGCCTTCATCCTCAAAGCCCGCGTCCAGGGCCTGCGCGACACCGGCGCCGCGCTCTCGCCCTTCAGCTCCTTCCTCCTCCTGCAAGGCCTCGAAACCCTGCACCTGCGCATGGAGCGGCACTCCCAAAACGCCCTCGCCGTCGCCCAGCATCTCGAATCGCATCCCGGCGTCGAGTGGGTCAACTATCCCGGCCTCAAGTCCAGCAAGTACTATGCGCGCGCGCAGAAGTACATGCCCGCAGGCCAATCTGCCCTCGTCACCTTCGGCATCAAGGGCGGCTCCGCCGGCAGCGGGTTTGAGGCCGGCAAGAAGCTCATCGACGCGGTCAAGCTCTTCTCCCACGTCGCCAACATCGGCGACTCCAAATCGCTCATCATCCACCCCGCCTCCACCACCCACTCGCAGCTCACCGTCGCCGAGCAGGCCGACACCGGCGTCACCCCCGAAATGATTCGCCTCTCCGTCGGCACCGAGGACATCCGCGACATCCTCGCCGACCTCGACCAGGCCATCTTCGCCGCCAACGGAGCTACCATCTGAGCAGCGTCCAAATAGCCTTAGAAAGCCACGCACTTGATAGGCCGGGACTTCAGTCCCGGCATCAAGACCAACAATGTAGATGGGGCTTTAGCCCCCGCGACATGCTTCCCCTGTTCTCTCTCACCCACGCTTGTCATCCTGAGCGCAGCCGCGTCAGCGGCGGAGTCGAAGGACCCGCCACACCCTTCACTCCGCCACTCCCGGTCGTTCCTTTCGCCATCAACTTGCGATCTAGCGCAACAACTCTGGGTCGTTGCACTGCGGGCCGAAGGCCCGCGCTATCATAGCCTGGGGCGCTGCCCTAGGTTCACCCAAACCAACCGCACTGCGGGCTGTAGGCCCCGCGCTAAAACTCCGAACAACCTCCACCTCGAACCTAGTACCTAGTACCTTGTACCTAGCCCCTCATGACCGAAGAAGATCCAATCCCAATCCCCCTGCCCGCCTTCGAGGGAGACTTCGTCATCGACGAAACCCTCTCCCTCGAGTCCGGCGAGATCCTCGTCAACCCCACGCTGCACTACGCGGTCTATGGCGAGCTCAACGCCGCGCGCGACAACGCCGTCCTGGTCTGTCACGCCCTCTCCGGCTCCGCCCGCGTCGGCGACTGGTGGCCGCAGCTCTTCCTCCCCGGCGACCTCGGCCTGCTCGACCTCACCCGCGACTGCGTCATCGGCATCAACATCTTCGGCTCCTGTTATGGGTCCACTGGCCCCGGCTCCGTCGACCCCGCCACCGGCAAGCTCTACGGCCCCACCTTCCCTCTCATCAGCATCCGCGACATCGTCAATGCTCAGGTCAAGCTCATCGACCACCTCGGCATCGACCGCCTCAAACTCGCCATCGGCGCTTCCATCGGCGGCATGCAGGTCCTCGAGTGGGCCATCCTCTACCCCGACCGCGTCGCCCGCGTGATCGCCATCGGCGTCGCCCCGCTCGGCGCCATGGGCCTCGGCCTCAACCATCTCCAGCGCCAGGCCATCATGCTCGACCCCGTGTGGGAAGGCGGCTACTACGCCCCAGGTGACGGGCCCAAGGACGGCCTCGCCCTCGCCCGCGCCCTCGGCATGATCAGCTACAAATCCGTGCCGCTCTTCGAGGAGCGCTTCGCCCGCAAGCCCAACCGCTACGGCAACGAGAACCCCTTCATCTCCGCCTCCGCCGGCCAGAACGGACGCTTCGATATCGCCGGCTACCTCGACTACCAGGGCCAGAGCTTCATCGCCCGCTTCGACGCCAACTCCTACATCTCCATCACCCGCACCATGGACATCTTCGATCCCGTGCGCGCCCACGAGACCCCCTTCATCGCCTATGCGCGCATCACCGCCCACCTGACGTTAGTGGGCATCTCCACCGACTGGCTCTTCCCTCCCGAAGACGTCCGCTCCCTCGCCGCCATCATCAAGGCCGCCGGCGCCCGCTGCGACTACCGCGAGATGGCCTCCAACCATGGCCACGACGCCTTCCTCGCCGAACCCGACCAACTCGTTCGCATCCTCACCCCCGTCTTCGAGTAATTCGGATGTGCGATCCGCGTCACCCTCGCCCCTCGTCGCTGCGCCGCCGCGCATGGACCACACCACGAAAGAAATCCTCAAACTCCTCCGCAATCACATCCGGCGCAAACCGCTTTACGTTCTCGAATCCCGCCTCGCGCAGCTCACCCAGCCGCCCCAGGTTCGTCGCAATCAGCGCCGCCGCGCCCGGCTCATCCTCCGGATCGATATATAGCGCCGCCGCACCTGCAACCTCAGTCATGGGCGCACGATTGGACGTGATCACCGGACAGCCGCAGCACTGCGCCTCGATCAGCGGCCAGCCAAAGCCTTCGTGCAGCGATGGAAACAGCAGCGCCGCCGCACCCGTGTAGAGTGCCCACAAGTCCTCATCGGTAAGCCGTGGAGACTCGATCACGCTGCCCTCAGGCAGATTCGCGGCGACAAACGCGCGCATCTCCGGCGCCGGCGGCCCGCCTACCATCACCATGCGCAGCACCGGTTCGCCGCTCCGGCGAAGCCGTTCCAGCAGCAGCTTGAAGATACGCAACACTCCCAGCCGGTTCTTGTACCAGAAGTTGCCGCCCACGTGCAGCAGGTACCGCTCCTCCGCGGCGATCCCAAGCTGCTTGCGTAGCCGCTGCACGCTCTCCTCGGTCGCCGGTACACAGCCGGGCTCCAGCGCGTTGGCAATCACCTCTACTCGCTGTGCCGATCCGCCGGTGTACCGCGCCAGTTCGCGCGCCGTATTGGCGGAGACGCACACCACGTCATGCGCCTCGCTAAGGTGCTGCAGGATCCAGCGCTGCTGCAGCTTTCCCGTAAACGAAATCTTCTGCTGGGGAAACTCCCCCTCCGCGGACCCAATCGCCAGCAGGTCGTGGCACGTAATGCTCGCCGGATGCCCGCCGGTATGCGCCAGGTACATCGCATTCGAGTGGTCGCACACATGCACCACATCGAAGCCTCGCGTACGCGCGCGTAGCGTCGCCGGGAACAAAATGTACTTGTCGACATAGCCGAGCCACTTGCGCAGCATCGGCTGGGCCGTCAGCTTGCCAAATGCCGCCCGAGGCTGAACGATCTCCACCTGGTGGCCGCGCTCCACCATCTGCTGGCTCAGCATCTCCGCGTAGCGAAGCATGCTCGCCTGGTTGTCCAAAGCGTAGTTTCCCACCAGTAGGATGCGCATGATCGCTTCATTCAAGATAGCAAAACGTCCTGCCATTCCTGCCGGATCGAGGCTCGCACCGCCGCCCTCTGGAATGCGCGGCAAGCTGCTGATACATTTGGATGGGTTCGCCCGCAACGGTTCGCCCTGTTCTGTAATGTTGAACGTCCTCCAAATCACGCAGCTGCACGACCAGGCGACCCTCCGCTGGCACCAGGACGAACCTTGGCCGGACCACCCTCACGCCTCCACGCCCGTCACCCTCGTCGAGCTCGTATTCGCCCATCACCGCGCCAACTTCGACCTCTGGCATGAGGAAGACAAGGTTCGCGAGCCGGAGGCCCCGGACGCAGCCGTGGGCGCCATCAAGCACGCCATCGACGCCCTCAACCAGACCCGCAACGACCTCGCCGAAGCGATCGACCGCACCCTGCTCGCCGCCGCCGGCCCGCAGGACCCCACCGCGCCGCTCCACTCCGAATCACCCGGCCTCATCCTCGACCGCCTCTCCATCCTCGCGCTCAAGATCTACCACACCGCCGAGGAGAGCCGCCGCGCCTCCGCCTCCGAGGTCCATCGCCAAAACAACCTCGCCCGGCTGGCTCTGCTGCAGGAACAGCGTAACGACCTCGCCGCCTGCCTTGATATCCTCTGGACGGAAGTCCTTGCCGGCAAACGCCGCTTCAAGCTTTATCGTCAGATGAAGATGTATAACGACCCTGAGCTCAACCCCCTGGTCTACGCCCACAAGGCCGCAGCCAAGCCGGGTTGACCTTCTGCCAAACTGTGCGTATAAAACCGGATCAAGAACCATAGCAGAATCGGAGTTGGTGGCAGGCCGGGCCGAAGCGGTCCAGTGGCTTTTTCCTCAAGAAAAAGTCATCCCGCTTACATCTTCCGACAGCACGTAAACTCCGATTCTGCTCAAAAAGATATAGTGTGGATGCTGACTCATATGTTCTCCACGCGGAACCTGCGGTCAACCAGCACCGCTCACAACCGGGCAACAACCAGCAGCCCCTCCGCCACTTCGCACCAACCCGCCATGCAGACAGGAACGCCAACTCGATGAAGACTGCCTCTCCTTCCACCGCCAAACGTCCGCGCACGCTGGCCGGGGTCGCGCCCGTCTCAGCCGACGGCTCCCGCGCCCAGACCCTTGCCCGTTACGAAACCGCCCTGCGCCTGATGCAGGAGGGCAAGTACGAGAAGGCGCACACCGCCTTCACCCAGATGCTCGCCTCCAGCCCCGCCGACCTGGCGGAGCGCATTCGCATGTACATCAACGCATGCTTGCAGCAGATCGCCAAGGGCCAGACCCAGTTCGCTACCCAGGAAGAGCGCTACGACTACGCCATCTCCCTGCTCAACGACGGCAACTACGAGGATGCCCGCGCCCAGCTCCGCAAGATCATCGCCGAGAACAGTAGCGCCGACTACGCCTTCTACGGCCTCGCCGTGCTCGCCAGCATGACCGGAGACGCCCACACCTGCCTCGAACACCTCACCGAGGCCATCCACCTCAATCCCAAAAACCGCATCCAGGCCCGCGCCGACTCCGACTTCCAGGACATGGCCGACGACCCACGCTTCACCGAACTCCTCTACCCAGAGGTGTGAGCCGCATCCCGCTAACCCCTACCCTGTAAACTGGGAGCATCGTGTCTCCCCAGAACCCAGCCTCTCCACCCTCCCTCCGGGTCGTCGCCATCGGCGGAGGCACCGGCCTCTCCACTCTCCTCCGCGGTCTCAAGCGCTACGTCCCCGCTCCCGCCGCCTCGCGCCGCGCCAGCGACGCGCACGGCCACGCCCTCGACCTGGAACCAGCATCCCCACTCCAGCCTGATCGCCGTGCCGAACCCACCACCCCCGCCCTTCCCTGCCTCATCCGCGACCTCGCCGCCATCGTCACCGTCACCGACGACGGTGGCTCCTCCGGCCGTCTCCGCGAGGAGCTCGGCATGTTGCCTCCCGGCGACGTCCGCAACTGCATGGTCGCCCTCTCCGAGGATGAGCACCTGCTCGCCAAGCTCTTCCAGTACCGCTTCAATCAGGGTGACCTCGACGGCCACAGCTTCGGCAACCTCTTCGTCGCCGCCCTGTCCGAGATCACCGGCGACTTCGCCCAGGCCGTGCAGATGTCCTCCCAGATCCTCGCCACCCGCGGCCGCATCTACCCCGCCACCAACACCAACGTCACCCTCGCCGCGCGCATGGACTCGGGTTCCATCGTCCGCGGCGAGACCAGCATCACCGCCAGCCCCCATCGCATCCTCGAACTCATGCTGGAGCCCGCCGGCGCCGAACCCCTCCCCGGCGCCCTCGACGCCATCGCCAACGCCGACCTCATCACCATCGGCCCCGGCTCGCTCTACACCTCGCTCATCACCAACCTGCTGGTGCGCGGCATCCCCGAGGCCATCGCCGCCTCCCGCGCCACCCGCGTCTACGTCGGCAACCTCATGACCCAGGCCAACGAATCGCTCGGCCTCACCGCCTCCCAGCACATCGAAAAAATCCTCCAGCACTGCGGCAGATCCACCAGCTCCCTGCCCAGGCTCTTCGACTTTGCCCTCATCAATACCGCGCCCATCTCCCCCACCCTGCTCGACCGCTACGCGCTCCAGGGCCAGACCCCCATCGAAGCCGACCTCGACCGCATCCGCGCCCTCGGCGTCGAACCCATCACCGGCAGCTTCGCCCACGAAGGCGACCTCCTCCGCCACGATCCCGACCGCGTCACCCAGGCCCTGCTCAAGCTCGCCCTTACCGCCCGCGGAGCCCTCCCCCGACTACGTTAGACCGCCGCCGAAATCTCCACCAGCCCCGTCTCTGGCTCAACCGTCCGCTTCAACTGCCCGCACGCCGCATAGATGTCCCTGCCCCTCGGCCGCCGCGTAAACGTCGGAATCCCGCCGTCGATCAGCATCCGGTGAAATACCGCCACATCCTCCGGCGTCGGCTGATGAAAATCAATCCCCGGCCCCGGGTTCCACACAATCAGATTCACCTTTGCCTTCATTCCCTTCAATAACGCCAGCACCTCGCGCGCGTGCTCAGGCTGGTCGTTCACCCCGCCCAGCAGCACGTATTCGAACGTCACATACTCGCGTTTGCCCAGCGGCAGCGCGCGCACCGCCTCCAGCAGCCCCGCAATGTCCCACTTCTTTGTGATCGGCATGATCTCGCGCCGCACCGCATCGTTCGACGCATTCAAACTCAGCGCCAGCTTCGGCCGCACCGGCTCGTTCGCAAACTGCAAAATCCCCGGCAGTATCCCCGAAGTCGACACCGTCATCCGCGACTCTGGAATGCCCATCGCCCGCAGCACGTGCACGCTCTTCATAAACGCGTCGTAGTTCAGGAACGGCTCACCCATCCCCATAAACACCAGATTGATCCGGCTCGGCGTCTCCACGCCTTTGCCACTGCCGATCCGCACCCGCTGCCGGTTCAGCACCGCCGCCACCTGCCCCGCAATCTCTCCCGCCGTCAGGTTGCGCCGGATCCCCAGCTTCGCCGTCAGGCAGAACTGGCAGTTCACCGCGCACCCCACCTGGCTCGAGATACAAATCGTCGCCCGCTTATAGCCACCTAAGTCGCGCTCGTCATTCTGGGCCGCAGGCTCAGAATCTCCGTATTTGTTTCCCGACGAAGCGGGTGCCCCATATCTCGATTCTGAGATGTGGGCCTCCACCGCGTCCTCCGCATCTCCAACCTCACCTACTTCCTCTTCCGCTGCAACCGAACCATCCCCACGCTCGCCGCCATCCCCACCCGGCATCCACACCGTCTCCACCGTCTCCCCGTCGGCCATGCGCATCAGATACCGCTCAGTCCCATCCACACTCTTCGCCGTCTGCACCATCTCCGGCAGCCCAACGTGATAACCCTCCGCCGCCAGCCGCTCCCTCACCTCGACCGGCAGCGTCGTCACCTCCTCTAGCGTCCCTACCCGCTGCTTATACAGCGCATCCGCCAACTGCACCGCGCGATACTTCGCCAGCCCTAGCCCCTCCACCACCGCGCGCAGCTCCTCCGCGCTCATCCCGAACAGCGCCTGCGCCTGGGCCGCGGACTTGGTCGCAAGCTGCCCCAATTCTTTACCTGTCGTGTCCTTGTTCATCGATACGTTCGCGATCCCTCTCTCCCAGTTTACCCACCTGGTCAGGGCCGCTCTCCGCGCACATACAGCACCGGGCCGCCGGGATGGACCCTCTGCGACAGCTGTTCCGCTTCCTTCTTACTTAGCGGCTGCACGCTGATCGGCGCCGCCAGATAGAAATCCATCTCCGACTCCGCCGGCAATGTAACCACCGGCCTCGGTGCCATCGCCGCTGTTGCCGCCACCACCCCAGCCCCAGCCGCCGCGCCCGCCGACATGTCCACCGCATTCTTCGCCACCGTGGGCCCACCGCCGGAGCGCGCGCTCACCACCGCCCCGGCCAGTGCGCCAATCTCCGCGCCGCCCACCATTTCGCGCGTCGGCCTGGTCTTGCTCGTCCCTTCGACGCGAAACTCGTACGCATACAGCGTGTAGCTCTCCCCGCCCAACTCCATTGAGTCCAGCTTCACTGTCAACGCCGGGCTTCCGCTCAACCGGCCAGCCTTCTTATCCTCGACCACCTCGCCATGCACCTTCGCGCCCCGCGGAATCACCAGCACACGGTTCACCGCCACATCTTCGCTCACCATGAACGACACCGCAGTGCCCACCTTCGATTTATTGGTGGTCAAGGGCTGCTCCGTGATCACCTGGATCAACGTCTCCTCAGGCACAATCACCCGCACTCCCGGCGTGCCGTAGGAAAGGCTGTCACTGGTCGCAACTGCGTCCTCCACGCCGCTCCTTTGAGCTGTAGCCGCTGCGGGCGCAGTTCCCTGCGCTACCCCAGCGACAACTCCCAACCCCGCCAGTGCGACCAAGACTCCGATCCGAAGAGGAACTGCCTTCCACGAGCTTCCCATGTTGCAACCTCCTCAATCCGTTCCGATCCGTGGTTGCCTTTTTCAGTTTACCCACCCGTTAGCAATCTCGCGGGTCACCCTCTCACGGCTCAACCGCGACCGGCGCGTGGCTCTCGGGACGCTTGGTCAGCGTGCTCAGATGGTCCAGCGTGAACACCGCCGGCCCCGGCGTGCCGTCGGCATTCCATAGGTCCCACTCCGGGGCCCAATACATCACCCCCAGCCCATGCGGCGCCTTCTTCACCGTGTTCACCAGGTCAACCATGAATTGCAGGCGGCCCTCCGGCGTCACCGGCCACAGCATGTCCGCCGTGTTCGCAACCCGTACCGGCAGATAGCCCGTCTCCACCACCAGAAAATCCTTGTGATACCGCACCGCGCACTGGTTTATGTTGTTCCACAGATCGTCCAGCGTTCCATGCCCCCACGGCGGGTAGAAGCTCTGCGCGATGATGTCGTAGTGTACGTGCGCCGCAGCCAGGTGGTCGAAGTACCACTCGGTCGTGTCCCAGTGCCCACCCCTGTCGATATGGATGGCGATCCGCGGCCGCTTCCGCCCCGCTGCCTTATTCACCCCGCTAATTCCCGCCTTCAACAGAAGAGTCATATGCTTCCACTGCACCGCATCGTCGTACCCTTGCGGCACGTTCTTTGACCCCGGCGTGTAAAGCCGCGCCAACGGCCACGCCGCGCCAACAGTAATCTCATTGCCGATCTGCACGATATCCGGCATCGCCCCCGCATCCTTCAGCGCCTTCACCGTGTCGTAGGCGTGCTTCTCCCATGCCTTTGCCAGCGCGTTGATATCCATCCCCCGCCAGGCCAATGGAATTTCCTGATGCTGCGGGTCGGCCCATGTATCGGAGAAGTGCAGGTCCAGCACCAGCGTCGCTCCAGCCGCCTTAATCCTCTTCGCCAACGGAATCGCCGCCTCCAGCGTATTGTTCGGCGCATTCCGCACCGGGGCCACAAACACCCGCACCCGGAACGCATTCCACCCATGCCGCTTCAGAACGGTCACCTCGTCGCTGGTCTTGCCGTCCTCCTGATAAGGCGGAAGCGGCCTTCTGCCCGGCGCATCCAGCGCGGAGACATCCGCTCCCAGAAAGAACCCCGGCGGGGTCGCCTGCGCAACCGCCAGCCTCGCCCCGCCGCTCACCAGAGCCGACCCCAGCCACAGCGCGTAACAGAATCCAACTCGATGCAACCGCAATGCAGCCTCTCTACGACACGAAGCGCTCATTTTTTCCCCGTACCACCGTACCTCATCCTCCCTGCCCATTCCCCATCCAATCCCCTGTGACACAATAAAAGTCTCCCTCTGCGGGGAGACCAAAAGCAGCCCAGGAGTCGCATGTCAGCAACCCTCACCCCCGCCAGCGCCGCCCACCGCCATGCCCGCAATATACGCCGCACCCGCCTGCCCAACGGCCTGCTCGTCCTCACCGAGTCCATCCCTCACGTGCGCTCCGTCTCCATGGGCGTCTGGGTCGACTCCGGCTCCCGCGACGAGCCGCTCACGCTCAACGGCCTCTCCCACTTCGTCGAGCACATGGTATTCAAGGGCACCACCTCGCGCTCCGCTCAGCAGTTCGCCCGCGAGGTCGACTCCATCGGAGGCAATCTCGACGCCTTCACCGGCAAGGAGAGCATCTGCTTCAATATCAAGGTACTGGATGAAAACGTTGTTCCTGCACTTGATCTCCTTACCGACCTCGTCCTCCACCCCACCTTCACCCCCGAGGACATCGCCCGCGAGCAGGGCGTCATCCTCGAAGAGATCAAGATGGACGAGGACAATCCCGACTACCTCGTCCACGAAACCTTCACCCAGAACTTCTGGAAGGGCCATCCCCTCGGCCGTCCCATCCTCGGAACCGTCAAGACCGTCTCCAGTTTCACCCAGCAGATCGTCTTCGACTTTTACGCTGGCCGCTTCACTCCGCGCAACCTCGTCTTCTCTGCCGCCGGCCATCTCGACCACGACACCTTCGTCGCCCAGGTCGCCGAGCACTTCAGCTCGCTCGCAGCCTCCAGCGACACTGCCTTCACCCGGCTCCCAGCCCCCGCCACCAACGCCCACATCACCCTCAAGCGCAAAAAGTCCCTCGAGCAGGTCCAGCTCTGTCTCGGCGTCCCCGCCCCGCCCGTCGATTCGCCCGACCGCTACGCCGTCTACCTGCTCAACACTATGCTCGGCGGCGGCATGAGCTCGCGCCTCTTCCAAACCATTCGCGAGGACCGTGGCCTCGCCTATTCCATCTACTCCGAGACCAACCCCTTCCGCGACACCGGATGCCTCGCCATCTACGCCGGCACATCCGCCGAAAAGACCCCCGAGGTCCTGCGCCTTACCATCGACGAACTCCGCCGGATGAAGGAAGCACCCGTCCCCGAGGCAGAGATAAAGCGGGCCAAAGACCAGCTCAAGAGCAACATCGTGCTCGGCCTCGAATCCACCTCCAGCCGCATGGCCAACCTCGCCCGCCAGCAGATGTACTTCGGCCGCTTCTTCTCCGTCGACGAGATCGTCGCCGAGGTCGATGCCGTCGATGCCGCCGCCGTGCAGGCCCTCGCCCGGCAGCTCTTCCACCCGGAGGCGATTGCCCTCACCGTCCTCGGCAACCTCGGGACCCTGACCATCGACCGCGCAGCCCTCGCCTGCTAGCCTGATTGGCCGCGCAAACTCGGACGGTGTCCTCCGCCCGCCCCGTGCGTCTATACTCTATAGCTGTCATCCTGCTGAGGTATCCGCTGTCATGAAGAACACCGTACGCCCCTCGAACCTCGAAGCTCGCGCCTCGGACCTTGAACTCGGTTTCACCCTCATCGAGCTGCTCATCGTCATGTCCATCATGCTCATCCTGATGGCGCTCGCCGTGCCTCAGATGCTCAAGCTCAAGAAGCAGGCGAACGAACTTTCAGCAACGCAAACTGTCGGTGCCATCGGAAAGGCCGAGATGAGCTATATCTCTGCCTATCCCACCAACGGCTACGCCTGCACTCTCGCGGCCCTCGGTGGCGATCCCCACGCCGGCGCACCCTCCGCCCAGGCCGCTCAGTTGCTCGATCCCCAGCTCGCCGCGACCGGGCAGAAGTCCGGTTATGTCTTCGGTATCACCAATTGCACCAAGGCGACGAATACCGTCAACAACCAGGACACCTTCACCTCCTACGAGGTCACCGGCGTGCCCCAGACCGTCGGCAAGACCGGCGACCGAGGCTTCTGCTCCGACGAGAACAACATCGTCAAGTACGACCCCGCCGGC
>Ga0326727_10004766_pt1 | contig 39969 bp, 29 predicted proteins | sample MB2enrmetagenome_FD_207643 | JGI IMG/M metagenome (GOLD analysis project Ga0326727, IMG submission 207643) | Lab enriched peat soil microbial communities from McLean, Ithaca, NY, United States - MB29MY | ecosystem: Environmental > Terrestrial > Soil > Wetlands > Peat | place: USA: New York...
GAGATCGTAGCCGTACCATCCCCGTTGTCAACAAACGACAGCCCTGCGGGCAGCGAGCCGGCCATTGTGATATTTGAAACCGGGTAACCATAGGTCACGACCGAGAACGTACCAGCCGTGCCCACAGTGAAAGTTGTCCCGGCTGTGCTGGTAAACGTCGGCTCTTGGCTAGGGATAGTTGTGGTCGTGGTGGTGGTGGTGGTACTGGTGGTGGTAGTCGGCACCGTCGTGGTGGTGGTACTGGTGGTCGTGGTGGTGGTAGTCGGCACCGTTGTGGTGGTGGTACTGGTAGTGGTAGTCGGCACCGTCGTGGTGGTGGTAGTCGCAGTCGGCACCGTCGTGGTGGTGGTACTGTTGGTCGTGGTGGTAGTCGGCACCGTCGTGGTGGTGGTATTGGTGGTCGTGGTGGTAGTAAATGGGGCGGACGCCGTGGTGATGGTGATACTCGCGGGCATTGACTGCTGGCCGTACATATCGACAGCGACCACACCGAAGGTGTAGCTGGTATCTGCTGCCAGGCCGGGAATTGTCAGGCCGGGATCGGGAGCATACACATTACTTACGTGTTTGGCGCCCTGCCACACCTGGTACACTGAGATATAGGGGTCAGTCGAGTCGCTGTCCCAGCTCAATGTTACTTGACTGTCACTCACATCGGTGGCTTGCAGGTTGCTGACCTGCGCAGGCACCGAAGGTAGAGATTGGGTCGAACCGGCAGCGCCGCCGGAAGGAGCTGGCCCTGACGCCAAGGTGTACATCCAGGTCGCACTGTAAGTGCCGGCGGGAACATCAGCAGGGATATATAATGATTGGGTGGCGGTGCTGGTCATCGACCCTGAACCGGTGCCGGCCGTGGCATCGTACACAGGTACTGACACCGGGAAGCTGGAAGGGCCGCTCGGCACTGTCAACGGGTAAGCGACCCCGTTGCTTGCCGGGCTGCAGGTGGAGCCGGTGTCACAGCTGGCGGTGCCTACCCAGGTGATTTCTGATGCTCCTGGTGGCAGCGTGGCGCCGCTGGGCTGGGTGAACTCGGTGGAGCTCAGGGAGACAGTCCAGCCCGCGGCCGACCCGGTAGCGTCGGTTACGTCCACGTTGTTGCTGGTGCTCACTTGCTGGTCTTGGCCGTCCAGCTGGATCCCGGGGAATGTTATCGGGGCGACCGAGTCGAAGTAAAGGGTCCCAGCGGTTAGCTGTTCGGTTGCCACCGGGGTAGCTACCTGGTTATGGTCGGACAGCGGGGCGTTGGCTGCTGACACCTGGACAGCAGTTACCGTTGCCAGGTAGGTCGTCCCGAACGTTGTGCACAACAGTATTGCTATCGCCCGCCTGTACCAACGACCGCCTGCGGTTCTAAACATCCAAACCTCTCGTGTTCTGGCAACACCCGGATCGGGCGGTCCGGGCACAGCGCCGGGACAAGCAAACCAGACCGGCCCCGGGCCGGCACTAACCCCCATATCGGCGCCGGACACTGATCAGCGATACCAAATGTCTTATTGCCACGCCAGGTGCGGACATAGACGCCCAGCGTGGCAGACAGGCCGGGACGGATATCCGGGCGGGGACAGTACGACCCGGGTCGATACTGATACGTTATGGTTAGCTTAAGGTCAACTTTTAGCAGACAGCTCCCAGGTACATCCAGCCAACTTTGTTGTACCTGAGGCCACCAAGCGTAATCCGCTATAATTACAGGTTGAGGCGACAGCTGTCGGAGCAGGTCCGGGTTCCAGGAGGTTCGGTAGAGAAGGAACTACAAAGGGCTTTGCGGACAGGTGAGCCGCCAGCAGGTCAATCCTGGGTGAGCTGCCAAAACGCACGGATAGGCCTTGGTAAGGCCGGATTGTCGGCGGCTGCCCGGGCAACTTCATGCTCAGGATCCTGCAGCAGCCTTTCAAGTACTGCCGGCGGTGTCCGGGGATGTCGAGCGACATCCCGACGGACAGACGGTGAACTATCTTGGCTCATAATTTCTAAAAGAGGTCCAGGCAACGTCCGGTTACCGGCAGCGTACAGCCGGATCCTGCTGTCTGCGTGGGTAGCCAGCTGCAAAAGCACCTCGGGTGGCACCCCCGGGTTTGTAGCCAGACCGCATAGCAGTGGCATCTGCCCGGTCCTCATCAGGATGTCAACGGCTGCGGGCGGGATCATAAGGTTGCGAGCCAGTGCGGCCCGGACATCGATATCAGGATCCTGAGCTAGCGCACAGGCGGCCTCAGCCTGCAGGTTAGGCCGCCGGGCGGCATCCCGCCTGACAGTAACATCTGGGCCTACGACAGGACCGCAGACTTGGTTTACTAATTTGTAAGGTCGTGGCCACAGCAGGTTACCTATACGGTGCCGTCTGTATTGATTGTTACCTCTGGCCAATCTGCCCACAATCGTGATATGCCGCGGCAGCCCGGCAACGTGGGGAGGCTGAGCTAGCCTGCGGCCCCGGCTTCCCGGGCGGCAGCGACGATGGCCAGCAGCTCATCGCCGTACGATTCGAGCTTGGCCGGGCCGATCCCGTCGATCCTGGCCAGGGCGGCCATGCTGGCAGGGGCTTCCTGGGCGATCGCTTCGATTGTCCGGTCGTACAGGAAGATGTAGGGCGGTTTGCCCGCGGCGGCGGCTTTGCGGGAACGCCAGGCCCGCAGGGCACGACGGGCGTGCTCCACCGCGGCGGGCGGCGCCGGCGGGCGGACCAGCCGGGACAGGTGCTCGTCCAGGACCACCAGCTCTCCGTAGGGTACCCGCACCCGGGCCTGGCCGACCTCTGCCCATACACAGTCGTCATCCAGATCGGTAACCTGGTGGTGCCGCCCGAGCCGTTCGAATTGCAAGCCGATCTCGGCGACAACCCGGCGTTCCTCCACTCCAAGGATACCGGGCCGGCCCGGGCTGGCGCTGGGCGTCCTGGGGGGCCGCAGGCTGGTGACTGGCGATCGGCCTGGTTCCCAGGCTTCGCTCAGCTCAGCCAGGAACGGCGAAGGTTTGGGGCCGGCGACCACCCAGACTTGGGTTGACCCGCGGGTCAACCCGACATGGAACACCCGGCGTTCCTCTTCGATGTCGCTGGCCAGCCGGTGCGGCATCAGGCCGAACGACACGTCATGCAGCACCACCTGGGGCCATTCCTGGCCTTTGACCCGGTGGACGGTGGACAGCACCACCCCGTCGGGCGACCCGGGGTTGCTCAGCGAGTTGCGTAGCCAGTCTTCGAACCCGGCAGGGTCGGGGTGCATGACAGCCAGCGCCACCAGGGCGTCTAGATCGTCGGTCTGAGCTGACCCTTCCAGACGTCGGCGTGACCCTTCTAGCAGTTCCATCGCCCGGTCCAGCCCGATGTCGTCGCGTACCGCCCGCAGCACCGCCGCTGTCCCGGAGGCTGCCCGTCGGCGGGCGGCTTGCATGTCAGCGATAAACCCGACGATCTTGTCTTGGTCCCGGCCTTTCAAACGGCCTGCCAGCCGCATCAGCCCGGCCTGGTCGGTACGCTCCCCGATCCATTCCAGCACTTTGGGGGACAGGGAGCGCGACGGCCGGCGGGCGGCAGCTACCAGGTCGCCGCCCGTCAGCTGCCCGGCGGGTGAGCTGGCCAGGCGCAGCCAGGCCAGAGCGGCCTGGACCCCGCCCCGTGACATGTACGACACGTCCACCGCGGGCCGTACCGGCGCCCCGCGGTGGACCAGCGCGACTTGCACTGGGGCCAACGAGGCGTTGACCCGGCTGAGCACGGCTATGCTGGCAGGTTCCTGTCCCCGCTCGATCTGGCTGATTACCGTCTCCACTGTGGTGGCTAGGGCGTCGTTGCTGGCCAGCACCACCAGTTCGCTGTCGCCTGCTACCCGGCCCGGGGCGGCCATGATCTGTTTGGGGACCCGCTGGCGGTTATGGCTCAGCAGGTTGCGGGCGGCGTCCACGATAGGCACCGGGCACCGGTAGTTGACCTGCAGGGGGTGCTCCCCGCCGGTGGGGAAGAAATGTTGGAAGTCGATCAGCCAGCGGGGTGAGGCGCCCGAATACCCGTAGATGGTCTGGTCGTCGTCCCCAACCCCGAACACCGCCCCTTCGGGTCCGGCCAGCAGCCGGATGAGCAGCAGGTGGGCCGGGGTGAGGTCTTGGAATTCGTCTACCAGCAGCACCCGGCAGGCAGCCCGGGCTGCTCGGCGGGCCACCGGGTCGCCCAGCAGCACCTCGATAGCCCGGTAGACCTGCTCGTCGAAGTCCACAACGGCCCTTTCGGCCAGCAGGGCGCGGTACTGGTCGAACACTTGTGGCAGGCCGTCCACATCGCCGCCGAACTCGGCTTCCACTCTTTCGGGTGCTTGCAGGCCAAGCCGGACCGCTGACAGCGCTTCGATCCAGGCGGCCGCCGGGTCGGCGTTGGCCCGCCGGGGCAGGTCGACCAGGCCGTCCAGGATGGCACGGACGTCACGCTCTTCGATGGTAGTCACCTGGGTGGCTCGGCTCAGCAACGACAGGCTCAGGGCGTTCAAAGTCCGGATCTGCAGCTGCGGCAGGTCCGGGGTGCGATCCCGCATCTCGTCGGCCGCCCGTTTGTTGTACGCGACAAGAGTGACCGCCCGGCCGGGCAGCTGCCAGTCCCGCAGCAAGTGCCGGGCACGTTCGGTTAGCACCCTGGTCTTGCCCGAACCAGCTGGCGCGATGATCCGGGCCGCCCCGCCTGGGTGCAGTACCGCGGCCAGCTGGTCCGGTGCCAGCGCGGCGTCGCTCTGGTTAGGGCCGAACGGGACCAGCGAGCCTGCCATCAGCGCCAGCCGGGGGATGACCACAGCCTCTCCCATCGGGCCGGACCAGCACAGGGGCCCGCCGTCCAGGTAGGCGGGCCGGCCGTCGGGCAGCACCACGTCGGCGGGCCCGCCGGGTTGCGCCCCCAGCTGCCGGGCCCGCTGGGCCAGCGACCAGCTGGCCTGGCCGGACCGCATGTCTACCGAGTTGGAGTACGTGGCGTGTGCCTGCCGTTCGCCCGGGAAAGCGAACCCGGGGGAAAGCGACCAGACCGGACCGTGTTCCACTTCGTTGGCGGCCGGTTCCTGCTCCATCTGGATCACCAGCGGCACCCGGTCACGCCAGGCTTGTTCCAGCTGCTCTATGCTGCCGTCGGCCCGCTCGCAGTGTGCCCACGGCCCGGGTGGTTCCTGGCCCGGGGCGACCAGCACGCTGCGGCCCAGCACCGGGCTTGGCTCCCAGGGGGCTGGCGGGCCGGACAGGCCGGGCAGGCTGGCTGCCGGGCTGGCCGCGGAGGCGGGCTGCTCCCGCAGCGAGCGTGCCCAGCATTCTCGTACTTCGGCGATCCCGGCGTGCCGGCCGCCGCAATAACCGCAGGCGACACCTGCAGGGAGGTCTGCCATCAGGCCGGGAGTGCCGGCCGGGAGGCACACACAGACAGCTGCGGGGTCGTCATCATAGACCAGTTTACCGCCGGGCATTACCGGTACGATTTAGGTGCTGCCAGCTGGTAAACATAGTATGCTGGGCCGTATGGTTGGTCCTGAGGTAGCGTACCGGCCGGTTCCCGGCCCGGCCCGGATGCAGGTGGCGACCAGTTTCATCCGTTACGCCGGCGATTATTATTTCCAGCTGCGCGATTTCGAGCCGGGCAAGGGCGCGACCGGCCTGGTGGGCTGTTTCGGAGGCAGCGTCCGGCATGGGGAGGCACCTTTGGCCGCTGTCCTCCGGGAGCTGGACGAGGAGATTTCTTTGCGGCTGCAACCGCAGGATTTGGTGTGCCTGGGCCAGGTCCAGGTTGTTTCAGACCGAGATCTGCGACCAGTCCTGGTAGATATCTGGGTGTACTTAACACAGTTGTCTCCCGGCCAGCGGCCTCAGATCGGGGTGCGCGACGGCCAGCTGGTGGTGTGGCCGGCGGCCGACCTGGACCGGCACCTGGACGAGATGACACCCGGGACACGAGCGGCCTGCCGGCTGTTGTGCGTATGACCGTCCTGGGAGCGGGCAGGCGGCGCCGTCTCTCATCGCAGGTGGGCAGCCACCGCCGCAGTATGGTGCCACCAGCCCAGCACTGAGGGCCGCAGCGCCACCCAGGATAGCACTGCTGTTCCCGCGGCGATCGGGACAGTCAGGATGCGCTCAGCTAGGTGCCCGGTCCTCATCAGGCCAATGGTGTACCGGTGGTGCGACAGCGGGATCAGCAGCGGCACGCCGCCTTTGGTCAGCGAGTCGGCAGCCAGATGGCTCAGGTAGGCCGGGCCCACAGCGGCGACCAGCCACCAGCCGGCATGCACATAACGGTATGACAGGAACCCGGCCAGCAGCCCGAAAGGGACTGACAGCATGGCGCCGTTGTAACGCAGCCGGCCGGAGAAGACAGAGCCGCCCATGGTGGCCATGAAACCGACCAGGATGGCGGTGGCCAGCACGTCCCGTTCGCACAGCAGGGTGGCGGCCAGCACCAGCGCGGCGGCCAGCAGAGTGTGGGTGCGGGTCCGGTGCCCCCCGAACAGCGGCAGATGCGAGATCGGGTTGGCCCGGCCGCCTAGTGACTCTGTCTCGTCTAGGTCGGGGGCGAGTGCGGTGCCGGCCGCGACCAGCACTCCCAGAGCAGCCTGGCCCACGGTGAGCGTCGTCAGGTGCAGCACATGCTCTCCGTACAGGGCCGACCCGCAGAAAGCGGCAACCCCGATCGCCCCGTGGTTCCGCCCTAACATATTACTGTCCTGACGTCCATGCCGGTGATGTCGGTGGTCCCGCCAGGTATGGCACATCGTACCCATGGGGACGGCACGGCACGGCCTGGGGACCAACCAGTACCAAACGCGGCTGGCCGGCCCTAAGCTGGCTACGTCGCGGGCCGACTTGATGGTCGCGGCAGGCGCCCAACCTCAACAGCTGCCATGCGGGCAGGTCTGGGGCACCAGGTGCCGCACCCTGGTCCAAGCGCCCAGCTGGTCCCATGGTACCCATCCCAGCCGGGCGGCGCTTGACAGGGCGCTCAACAACCCCGGTACCCACCCGGCCGCCCTGGAACATATCGTGCGTGCTGGCCTGCGGGCCGCGGAACACCCGATGTCCTACGGCACCTGGCGGATGTTGCTGGTGACGCACAGGACCGACGCCATCATCCATCCGAACTGTCCGACCGGGTTGTTGATCGAGCTGTCCCAGCATCCCAACCATTATGTACGTGCCGATGTCGCGACCAACCCCGGATGCCCACCCGATGTCCTACGGCACCTGGCGGGCGACGCCCACTGGGATGTACGCGAACGGGTGGCGCACAACCTTTCAAGCCCGGCTGACACCCTGGTCACATTATTGCAGGACACGGTCAGCAGCGTCCAGCGGACCGCCGCCGAGAACCCCCGGCTGCCTCGGCACGCCAGGGCGATGTGGCAGCTTACGCACAGATGACCGCCGTCCGGTACCGCCAGGTACGCCCGGTCAGCACCACGGGACGGCCTGGGCCGCTGCGTCCAGTTTGACCCACAGCCCGACGTGGGCGCCTACGGTCTCCCTGCTGTCTGCCAATATGGCGCTGGCCAGGAACCCGATTTCGTCCTGGTTTACCTCCATGGTCCTGGCCCAGTGGCCCCGGAGGTCTTTGATAGTTTCCCGTACCGGGTCCGCGTCCCCGGTGTGCCGTGCCTCGCTGTCGGCGAGCAGGCCGCTCAGGTATTCGAGCTCGTCTTGGTCCAGCTCTAACGTGACCAGAGGCTCTTGGCTTTCGGATATGTCGGGGACGGTGACCAGCTGGTTGCCGCTGCTCTGGACGGCCTGTACCAGCAGCTCGGGGCCGGGACGGGCCGGTACCAGGCCGGGACCGGGGCGCTCTCTGGCCCGGTACTGGTTGGTCCCCCGGCCGCTCTTTGTGCCTGTCACATCTACGATATGCCACATCTGGTGCCGTTACATCCTAGCCGGCCGGGATGCTGCCAGCTGACCAGCTTTGTTTTGTTAGCCGCGGTTACGTCCCTGTCGGCCTGGGCTGTCCGGTGTTTTGACGGCGGAGACTGAGCGCCACCACCGGACGACGTCGTCGGAGGCAGCGCTTAGCGTCCCGGCCAGGATCTGCTGTTGATGGGACGACAGGTTGTGCCAAATCAGATCTTCGGCCATCGACTGCAACTCCTGGTCGGCCAGGCGCCGGGGGGCGTTATGCCCGCCGGAGGGGGGCTGCAGCGGCAAGATACCGCGGACGACATGGCTGACCAGCCATCGGGCGACCGCCAGACGCACCTGGTCAGCCAGCTCTTGTCTCTGGGCGGCTAACAGCAGCCGGCGGGCGTTCTGACCGGCAGTCGCCGCCGGGTCCCACTGGCCCATCCAGGCCAGGACCATCTCCGCTTCCCGTTCCTGGCGGCAATGCCCGATCAGGTCGGCGAACGCGAGTTCGGCGGCCGCCCGCTGCTGCCGGGGGCCCGGCATCTCGCTGACGATCTGGCTGAACAGCTGCAGACAAGGTTCCAGGCCAGCGGGGTTGGTTTCATGCCGGGCGGCCGCCAGCAGCACCGCCCATTGTTTGGCCAGCGGGTTGACCCGGGCCATCCGCACCAGGAGCCAGCCGGCCTGGGCATGAGGGGCGCCCGGAGGGTTGTCCCCCAGATAGGTGCTGGCCAGCAGGTCGCAGTACAGGGAGGTGACGGCCGGGGTTAGCACAGCCTGGGGAGCCTGGTCGACATGGTCGGCCAGCCAGCCGGTCATCGTTTGGAACCGTCCGGCGACCTCAGGGTGTTGCAGGTACCCCAGCAGGGCGGCGACCGTCGGGCCTGGGCCGCTGCCGCTGTCTTGTATTATCTGCCACAACCGGGCTGATTGCCTGGTCGGGACGTCCCGCAGGATGCCAGTGATGATGGTGTCGGAGCTTGGCTGCCGGGCTAGCTGGCGCAGCACCTCGGCGGCCAGCTGAGGGTCTTGAACCATGATGTTGACGGCCGGCCCGGGCCCGGCGGGCGGCGGCCCGGCCAGGTAGCTGGCCAGGGCTGCGGCCCGCCAGCTGAGGTTTAGGTTGCCGGCCTGGGCGATCTGGGTGATGCTTCCCGGGCCGGCGGCCAGCAGCGCGTCCCGGGCCGGGCCGGCTAGCTCGGGGATGTGCTCGGCGACCAGCCCGGCTAGTGCCAGCCGGTCCCGGGCCGGCAGCTGGCTCAGGGCGGCAGGGGTGTTTGCGGCTTGTTGCGCCAGGTAGGACGCGAAAGCGCTGGCGGCGGGCTGGCCCAGGGATCGGACGGTGTTTACCAGGTCGTCCGCCCGCTGGTAACGGGGCAGCCGGGCCCAGAGAGCTTCGCCGACGGTGGTGCCCAGCTGGCTGGCCACCGAGGTGTACCACGGTTCGGCGGCGGCCCGGCTCAACGCTTGTGCTGTGCCGGGCTGGCCGGCGACCAGGGCGGCGGCTACCCGGGCGCGGCCGGCTGGCCGGCCCAGCACCAGGTGGGCGGCCGGGCCGGACCGCAGCACGGCCAGCATGGTCTCGGGGTCGATCTCGTCGCCTGTTTGCAATGCTGTGCCCAGCTGGGTGACGTCCAGCATAACGTTGTACCGGAACTGGCCGTCGGCCCGGGCTACCATCCCTATGGGATCTCGGGTGGCCGGGGAGGACATCAGGGTGCTGACCAGCTGGCTGGCGGGGCTGTCGGCTGGCTGGCCGGGCTTGGCCGGGTCGAAAATGTCAGCGCCGGCACCAGCATGTGCCGGGTTGGCCACTCCGACCAGGGTGTACTTGGCTGCGGTCTGCGGCCCTTCGTAGCTGGACACTGACATGCTGTCTAACGCCCCGTCGGGCAGTACCTGGGCGGCCGCCGCTATCAGTGCGGCGAACGTCTCTGAGCTGGTGGTTACCACCGCCAGCCTCCGGTTATGTAGGTTGGCGGTGACCAGTGCCGTTATGAACCCCACCGCCTGGCTCCGGCGCAGGACCGGCAGGTCCGCGGGCGGGATCTGTCCCGGCTCTACCAGGTCCAGCGTGGCGGATTTGCCTAGCTCGGTGTCGCTGGTCCGCCAGAACGGTGAGCGGTACCGGGTTGCGATGAACAGCGGGGGCAATGCTTGTTGCGGGCCGACCAGGATGTGGGCGCACACGCTGGGCCGGCCCAGCTGGTCGGTCCCGCCGGCCCAGCGGTGGAACACGAAACGGGTTGACTGCAAGGTGACCCAGCCGTAGGAAGTCTGGGTGGGAGCGTCCCGGTCTTTCGGCCCGGTGTAGACGCACAGCTGGGTGGCAGCAACGGTTTTTTTGTCCTGCGGGTCGCTGAGCCCGGGCGACGCCGCTCGTACCTGGAGCCCTCCCCGGTCCAGCTCGATATCGCTGGAAGTGTACAGCAGCTGCTCCAGGACGGTCCCGCCCATGGCTAACCAGGGGGAGGGAACAGACGGCCGAGGACGGACACCAGAGGGTCCAGGCAGCGCAAGGTCCGGGCGCCGGAGACTGTCCTCTCAGTTTTCTCCGGCTGCACCCCCAGGGGGGCTACCGCATGGTACGTCACGTTGCTGAACCGGCTGGCAGCGGCTACCAGGTCGGCAGCTGCCAGCCGTTGGGCCAGCAGGCTACGTACTTCCTGGTCGACAGCCTCCCTGTTGGTGGACCAGGCCGCCGGGTCGGCGGGCGGGTCCTGAGCGAACACGAAATGGTGGTCCCAGGCTGAGGTCAGCAGGTCGGAGCGGGACAGCGCCATAGCTACGGGCAGCCGGCTGATATCTTGGTCGAACATGTCTTCGGCGAGAGCGTTGACCAGGCCGGGCTGGTCTATTTTGGTCTCCGGCGGGTCGGTGTTGTAACGCTGCTGGACGTACTGTTTGATAGGCGGCAGGCGCGCCGGGTCGATGATAAATATCATGGCGGCGGCGCGAGCCAGGAACGGGGTGTACATAGCACGCTGCTCGGGGTAGGCGAAGACCTCTCCGGCTATGTCGTGGAACAGCAGGGCGACAGGCTGGTGCCCGCTGAAACTGGCACGGAAAACCAGAGGTTCGAACCGCACTTTGGCCATCAGGGCTGGTTCGGTCCTGCTCAGCACGGTGCGGGTGTCATCGTCCCATTGGTCCCATTTGTAATCTTCGCACAGCCGGCGGTTGGTGCTCTCGTCGGGCGTGAACTCGGCGCAGCACAGGGCCGGCCCGAGCAGCCGTTGTTGCTCTTTGCAGGCTTGGTGCAACGCCGCGATCATGAAGTTGGTTTTGGACGCACCTTTCAGCCCTGCCACCCCGACTGTCAGCAGCGGCCGGGTGTCGATGTCGACCGGCAGAGGCCATTTGCACCGGGTGCAGATCCGGGCTGGCATGTCCGCCCGGTGGCCTTCGGCCCGCACGTCCGGGAGCGGGGGGTAGACCTTGGCCCGGCTGAGCCGTCTGGTACTGACCTGAGGGTACCGTTTACAGGGCGCCTCGGCGATAACCGGCCATTCGCCGACCGTCCCGTAATGCTCCGCCCCTGAGACCGGTCTGGGCTCTTCGCCGGCCGGCGGGCCGTCGCTGTCGTCGATATCGACCGGGCCGTGAGAGGTGCCCGTGGCGCCTCTGGTGACCCTAGTGGCGACGATCGGCAGGTCGCCCAGGACCAGGGACCCGCCGCAGTACGGGCATGTCCTTTCGTCTGCGGTGGTGATCATCAGTGCGTCGGGCGGGGCGGGGCAGGCGGCTGCCCGGGTCTGGCAGGGCGTTCCCATCGGACCGGGACGCGGACCGGGACCAGCCGGATCGTCCCGGCCATAAGCATCGAACGTGTCCTGACCAGGTCGGCGGAGCCGCCGGTGACCGCCGGGCCATCCGGGGCGAACCGGATCAGCCGGGTGGACGCCGGGTTCTGGTCCAGCAGCAGGATCGACTCGGGGGAGCACAGCTGCACCATATGGGTGCTGGGCACGACAGCCAGGTCGACCCCTTTCCACAGGTTGTTGAAGAACTCCCGGTGCTGCTGGTCGGCACCTGTGCCCATTCCGAACAGCCCGGCGCGTCCTAGCTTCCGGTGGTACTCCGCTAGCTGTTCGGCCACGGCCTGGCGGGTCTGTCCCACCGTCGCTGCTGGGCTGTCTTCGGTGATATCCACCCACCGGCTGGCGATGATGTCCACCACTATGTCGATGTAGTTACGGCGCGCGATCTGGGTGGCAACCCGCTGGTAGCTGTCACTGTTCCTGGCTGCCGCCAGGTCGGTCCGGACCGCCGGGTTGCACGGGACCGCGAGCACGTCCTGCTCGGCGCTGGCCGTGTCCCCGGCTGCCTGCCCGCCAGCCGCCTCCGCGCTCAGGCCGGCCCGGATGTCCCCGATACAGGTTTTCAGCCTGCCAACTGTCGCGGCGAACCGGGCGCGGGTGGCGGCTAGCGCCCAGTCGTTCACCGCGATGCTGGAGGCGGTCGCTGTCAGCTGGCTGCTGGCTTTGGTCGCCTGCCTCAGGGTGCTGTCCGGGGACCATTTTGCGGCTGAGGCTCGCCAGGGGTATAGTGCTAGTGCTGCTAGCAGCACCGCGGCGGCCAGCGCGGCCACAACCTGCCAGCCGCCAGAGGAGTGCAGCCGGTTAAGCCCGTACCCGGCTCCGAACCCTACAACCCCGATCAGGATATTTGTCTCGGCTTGGGCGACGGCCGGGCTACGCCGCCGGCGTCTACGGGTAGCCTGCCCGTCCGGCTTGAGGGCGGACCCGCGCAGTTCGTCCCTGGGGTAGGTAACCCAGCCGGTTGCCAGCCTTAGGCACAGGAACAGTGCTGGTGGCAGCGCGGCCCAGCTCAACGGCATGTAGCCGCTGGCCAGGAACAGGAACAGGATAAGGATCAGGACCTGCCAGCGTGCCCATTCCACCCGCAGCGGGGGGCATTGGCACAGGCGCTGGATCATGCCGTTAGGGCAAACTTCTTCTATGGCCTCCTGGGCGTCCGCGGGGCTGCGGGGGACGGTCATGCTGCGTACTTCTTGTAGGCTGTCAGCGATCTGGCTGAGCGCCGCCCCGTCCTGGACAGCCTGTACCACGGTGTTTTTGAGGGCGTCCTGGTGTCCCTGTTCCCGGCTGTTGTCCCGGCTGGCCACCAGCTCGATCCGGAACCCGAGCGCCCGGATTTGCTGGGCGGAGTATTCGTCCAGGCCGTCCGGACAGTTGATCAGGGAGCAGATGTAGGCGAACTTGGTTTTCAGCTGCAGCAGCATCTGGCCGGCAAGCCTGGTGTCGCGGGTGGCCGCCTGCACCGGCTGGTATCTGCTCGGTACCCGCTCTTTGATGGCGTTGATCTGCTGCCTGGCTTTGTTTACCTGTGTGCCGGAACTGTCGCTCAGCTGGGCGGCCTCGCTGGTGCTGTCCAGGAAATCCCGTGGTACCGGTGCGTTCCCTAGCAGCCGGGCGCCTATGTCGGCTGGCAGGCTGTCCGCGATGTCCACCATGATTTCGGGCCGGCTGTCGGAAGCCATGGACTGGGCTACTTGCCTGGCGATGTCGTGGGTGAACGTCGGCCCGGTGGTCATGGGTACCAGCAGCCGCAGCGCCGGTGATACCGGCACGGCTGCGGCCCTGGTCTTGGTGAAAACGTCGTCGAACACTTCGGGCAGCTGCAGGCAGGCCAGCATCATAGCCAGGGTGTTGGTGCCTAGCGGGTCCTGGTCGAACGTCGTGGGTGCTGGCGCGGCCAGACGGTCCGGGTCCCAGACAACCCCTCGCTGGTCGTCCACCCATATGACAGCGACTTTCATGTGGTTCAGGACTGCTGGCAGGACCAGCTCCGGGGTGGCCTGCGGGCCGGCGGGCCGGCAGAAAACGCACAGCACTTTGCTCACGGAGCTGGTGGTGATGATCTTGCTCAGCGCCTGTTCGACTGATTCGGCTAGCCCGAACGAACCGATCACGACCACCCGGGAGGTGTCCACGGCGCCGGTCTCGGAGCGCGGGGTGACGTTCCGCTGGAACTCCGAGAACGGCCGTTGCAGCACGTCGTTGACGTCGCGGGACAGGTTGACCGGCACGACGTAAGCTGGCGGGCCGTCGGGTGTCATGTCCGGGTCCGGGTTACTGTTCACAGGTGTTCCCGGGCCCAGGCGTACAGTTCGTTGAGGTTGCTGCCCATATGGACACGGGGGGCGTCGAACCTCAGCTCCCGGGCCTGGGGCACGATTTCGGTCCAGAATTCCATAACCTGCGCTTCCAGCTGGTCGCCTACCCCCTGGACCTGGCTGTACAGCTTGCGGGCCAGCTCGGCTTGTTCCAGCTCCAGCTTGACAAAGGCGTGGAACAGCTCCGAGGGTGGCCGTACACGCTGGAGGTACCCGTCGGGGGTGTGCCGGATCATCAGCTGCCCGCATTGGTCTGCCACGATATCGCGGTCTGACAGCACGAACTGTTCGTAGGCCATGAGCAGCGTGGACCAGCTGGACAGCTCTCCGAACCGTTGCAACATCAGCTGGATCGGGGGCGCATGGGCGGCCCCGAGCTGGTCGATCATGATCCTGGTCGGGTTGTCGGGGGAGTCCCCGGGTACCGTGGTGATCGACCCGTCCCACATGGCGTTCAGGATCCGCAGCGTGATCCTTACCCGGTCCGCTTTGGACAGGACCACCCAGGGGGAGTTGTACCCCAGCCGTTGGCGCCAGTTCAGCTTGTCGTTCTCCCGGGGCGGCCCGTGCAGGGCGTCCTCCCGGACCCGCATCAGCTGTTTGAATTCGGGGATGGCCAGGGCGGACAGCCCGGCCCGGGTCATGACCACCCCGATGAAGTTGGCGTCAGCGATACAGTGATATTCCGGTACCGCCCCGGCCTGGGCAAGCTGGGTGCTAATATAGGTAGTGACCTGAGGGTCGACAGTTTCGGCCGGATAGAACACCTGGACCTGCAGGGGCGCCTTGCCGTTGGGCTGGATCCCGTCGGGGACCAGAGCTGTTAGAGCGGCCCGGAACCTTTCGAGCATCCCGGCTGAGAAGTTAGGACGATCCGGGTGGACAGCCGCGTCCAGCAGGGTGCCCAGGGTGGGCATAACATCGACCAGGACCGACTCGATGTTCTGCTTGGTCTGCTCGACCACGTATTGTAGCACCCTGTCGCTGCCACCGGCCTGGATGGTTTCGTATGCTTCCTGCCACCGGCCGTCGCGCATGATCCATTGCAGCAGGTGGCTGGCGGTGGCGTCTTTGCGTTCGCATCTGGCGCGCAGGGCCGGTATGACCGCGGTCTGGTAGAAATTTTCCAGGTCGTTGCGCATCCCCGGTTCGGGCAGGAAGTAGACCACCCCGGTCCGGGGTTGGTACAGCGCCTGGCAGCTGCTGCGGAACTTGTCCTCCCAGTTACTGGCGTACAGGTCGAAACTGTTGTAAATACCGTTGAGCTGGGTTTGCATCTCGCGCAGCGCCGGGTCCCAATGCCTGGCGTTGCTGGCCCACGCTTCGTTCCATTCCCATGCGGTCCGCCAGTCGTACCAGTCGTCGATCTTCCTGAGGGCGTCGGCGGGCTCCTGGTCGCCGGGTTGCATTTTCCTCAGCCCGAAGAAACGGTCAGACATCGAGGGGGTCACCGGGGGTTCGGTAGTCGTGAAGTCGGGGTACATAGCTGGCGGCGGCACGGTTGTGCCGCGCCTGCGCAGCCGGCCGGCGAAACCGGCTCTGGTCTGCTCGTCAGCGTTGGCGTCCTGGGTACCCAGCGCGATCCGCCGGACCCGGAACAGGTCGTTCTTGCCGACGGCACGGCTGACGGCCGTCCCCCAGCTGAAGTTGGCGGCCAGCTCGGCGGCGTGGCTAGCCAGGTAGTTATGCAGCTGTTTCTGCTGTTCCAGGGCGTCATCCCGGTGCCCGTTCAGCGCTTTGAATATCTCCTGGGCGCCGCTGGTCTCGCCCCAGTCCAGCGACAGCGGGTCGGCGCCCGACCGGCTCTGCAGGTCGCGCAGGCCGGCGTCGGTCATGAAACTTTCTATTTCGGCGGTGTTATCTTCGGCCGTTGGCGCCTCTTTGAGCTGCTGGGTAGCCTCGGCGACCAGCCGGGCGGCCAGGATCTCGGCGATCTCGGCGGTCGGGATGGTCAGCTGGGCGGCCATCGCTGTGGTGGCGGGCCGGCGCCCTATGCCGTCTGGCGCGATAGAGCTGCGGCCCACGATCCCGTTGGCGAACTGCGAAGCGAAAGATTCGCCTTGCGCCGCCACGTTGCGTTCGGTACCGACCAGCGACAGGATGAAAGCGACCACCGACCGGTAGAAATCAGACATGGTGCTGATAGCCGGGGGGCGCCGGAACAGGAAAGCGGTCCGGGCCGGGACTTTCTGCCCTATCTGCTCCAGCTCGCCCGGGTAGACAACGTCGGGGTTCAGGGCGTCCCCGTTGCAATTGTCCACAATGTCGAAAATGTCTTTCAGGGCGGGACCGCCGTTGAGCATGGCCGCCCGCCGGTCCTGGTCATTGAACTCGAAAGCGGACGGCAGGACCACCACCGGGTAGATCTGCACATCGTTGTTCTGGCCGTCCCCGTCCCCGCCCTGCAGGGCGTACTGAGCGGTTTCGGCGATCAGCCGCAGGAAGTCCAGGCAGACACCGGCACCGGTACCGCCGGCCACCGAGAACCCCACAAAGATGTCGCAGCCGCGGCGGGGCTGCTGGTTCCAGATCGCCCCTAATTTCTCCCGGGCGTTGGAGATACGGCCGAACACGTCGCTGAGCGGGGCCCGGACCAGCCCGACCCCCCGGTTGCTCCTGAAAGTTTCGAAAAGGGCGGCCCGCCCCACGGTCGGGAACTGCCCGGCGCCGTCGGTCAGCGGGAACACGTTCGGCTCGTTATCTTTGGGGGGCAGCCAGTCGTGGACAGCGTCTGCCGCGCTGGTCCGCAGCCGGTCGGCGATCAGGACGTAGCTGTTGGCCTGGGGCATCACGTTGTTGAGGTAGACAGCCCCGGGCATGGTGGTGTACTTGCGGGCCGCTTCTTGTACCGCTCTCATGTCCGACTCGTCGTAGTCGACGTACATGAACTGCAGGAACGGCGGCAGCTCGAACCGGCTGAGCTGCATCCCCAGGTCGTGACGGTTGGCCAGGCGCATGCCGTCCGGGCCGCACAGCTCGGCTCGCAGCCGCTGTTCCAGCTGCATGCCGATCCGCAGGCCGGTACCACCCAGCCCTATGTAGAACAAACCACGGTAAATTTTCATCTGGTCTCCTGTGTTGTCTTACTGGCGTTGTCCTGGCGGGTTGCCAGCCCCAACCTCCGGCTGGTCCCGACGTTCCTTATCATGGGTCGTACAGCGGTGTGCGGGACGGCGGGGTGGCCGTCTTGGCCCGGGGGCTGCCGGTCGGCGCTCGTCGCCCCTTATGACGCTGCTCGTCGTTGACGATAATGCCGAAATCGCCTTCTATCGGTACCAGCCGGCCGGTTTCGGCTGTCCGCAGCGGCAGGTTCTTGCCCTCGACCAGCAGGTGGCTGCCGTCCCTCCTGACGGTGACGTTGGACTCGCCGGGGTTGCCCCGGCGGATCCGGGTACGTGCCCGGTCGGGGTCCATGACCACGACCAGGTCCAGCTGCCGGCCTTTGCGGCCTCGGACCGCGGTCGGGCCGAGCTTACCGTCAGCCCAGGCCAGCCGGGCGACCAGCCCCCGCACGTCGGCCGGGTCGGGCCGACGCTGCCAGGAGTACGCTGCCAGCAGGGCGGCCAGGACCAGCAGGACAGCCAGGACCAGCACCCACCAGATCTGGCTGAGCAGCCCTGGGGCCGGTACGACGGTCACCCCTATGGTGGTGTCGCCGACCAGCGTGCCGGCTTGGTCCATCACGTCGATAGCACCTCCGGCGTACCCTCTGGCGGTGCCCGGCGCGAACCGCAGGCTGAAATTGAAGCTGGACTGACCCACCGGCATCGGTACTTGGGCGGGGCTGACCGTCACCTGCTCGTTGGGCCCTAGCTCTCCCAGCGCCAACGTCCCGGTCTGCGCGGCCAGCCCGTTAGAAATTTTGACCTGGCCCGTAAGGTACCCGCCGGGATGGACCGTGTTGCCGGTCGGGAACTTCACGATGACAGTTATCTTCTTCCAGCCTGTGGCGGGCAGGACCATGCTGGACAGGCACCGGCGGTCCGCGGCCAGGCCGGCCCCGCTGATCCGGCCGCAGGCTTCGACATAGCCGTGGGCGTCAGCGGGTAGTGCGACCGTGCCGGAGAACATGCCGTTGGCGGGATGGGTGCCGAGGCTCAGCCTGGTGGTACGTTCTCCGAAACTGCCTGCGATCCGGACGGTCGCGGTCACGTCCTGGAGGGCGGCGGCGCTGGTAACGAAGCCGCTGCGGGACAGCACCTGCATCTGGATGTCCCAGCCGGACCCGGCCGTAGGCTGGGCCGGGACAGCGTTGACAGTCCCCTCCAGGGCGCCCCCCCAGACCGCCTCGAGAGTGACATGCCCGGCACGGACTCCCGGCGGGTCGGTCACCACGACCTCCCAGTTCCCGGGCAGCGGATCGGCGATATGCATCGACTCGACAGGCTGGCCTATGCCGACCAGGGTGAACGTCTGGCCATCTTGCTGCCCGGCAGCCGGTGCCCGCTGGCCGCCGGGCCCGTAGTAGGCGACCTGGAACTGCGGGTTGCTCTTGTCAACTTCGATCATCCCGTCGGTGGCGATCGGCGGGATGGTCACGGACAGTTTAACCGGCCTCATCGGGGTGACCGGGACAGTCACAACTTTGGGGGGTGCGGCGCAGCGGGCTTTGCTTAGCTCGGCCAGCAGGCTGGCCGCCAGGTAGGCGGAGCTCTGGACGATGGTATCGTGAGGGGTGGCAGCGTTCTCGCCGGGGCATTGGCTGCTGGCTCCCGCCCCGCCTTGGGCGTACATCGCTAGCAACTGTTTACCGGTGTAGCCAGCCGGGCCCATCTGGCCGATCTCGGATCCGAACCCCAAAGGCCAGATCTGGATGCCGGCCCGGTATGCTGCTGGCAGGGTCTGATGTTCGATCAGCAGCAGGGCGTTACGGTTGCGTACCGCTGGCGGCCCGTACTGCGGGCTGTTGGAGACGTCCAGGACCCCGTCGGTCATTAGGAATATGATTTTGGTCATGCCGGCCGGTCCCGGCCGGGTCAGCTGGTACACCGCCTGCTCCAGGGCCGCCTCGTGGTCGGTGTCCCAGCCCTGGGCGTGGGTACGGGCTTTGATCTGGCTGGCGCAGCTGGTCAGCCGGGCCCGGTCTATCGCGTTGTCAACCGTGATGAACGGGCAGTAAATGTCGACGGCGGTCTCCCCTGGGCCGTTAGAACTGCCGAACCCTAAAACTGAGAATTCGGAACGGGGTGACAGCTCGCCGTTAAACAACGAGATGGCAGCCGCTTGTTCGTACCCAATATCAGTGGGGCTTTCCGAGCCAGATTCGTCAGCCAGGATCACCGCTTGGATCGGTTTGAGCTGGGTGGGAGCTGCCGGGCCGGTGCCGGAGGGCCCGGGCGGGGCCGCGGCGGCCTGGGCAGCTGTCGTCAGCGGGCAAGCCAGGGCGGCCAGCAGGACCAGCGTGGAGATGACGACAGGTTTGCGCATCTCTATTTCTCCTTTTTAACCTGCTGCTTATTGGCCGCGGCAACGGGCCCGTCGCCGCTTAGCATCTCCGTTGGCACCGGATGGCCGATCTCGGCCAGCGCCTGCTGTATGGCCTGGCGGTCCGGCATCACATAATAGGCCCGCCGGCCCCGGCGGGCGGTGCCCACCCGTACGATCAGGCCGTAGGCCAACAGGGAACGCAGCCCCGGCACCCAGGCCGGTTTGTCGCCGGTGTCCCGCAGCCTTTGTAACACCCAGGCGCCCGCGAATTCCCCGCCGTACTGCTCGGCGAAGCTGGCGGTGGCGCAGGCGGCTTGCAGTACCGGCACCCAGCTCTGCCGTTCCGTAACGAAATGGCGTACCGCCCGGCTTATATCCCGATCATCGTCCATCGGCTCATTCTACACCTTGTGAACGTCCCACTGCAAACGCTCCTAACGAACCGCTAGCACATATAGCTTTTAAGTTATGTCGGCAGGTTTTGGTGTGTCGTTACCGGTTATTTCTTGGCCCGCCACGGCTGGGTTTTCGCGTTGGGGCCGGCCGCAGTGTACAAGGCCGACATCGTTCCTGTGAGCCCCTCCGATGCTGGCGACGACCAGTACGGCGGCGCGTCGCTGGGCATATTGATGATGGCTGCCATGATCGTCGCCGTGCTGATGGGCATTATGATCACGATAGATCTCAGCGGCCAGAGCAGCACCACCGGGTCGCACCAGCCCGGCATATTGGTCCTGCCGGGCGGGCAGGTGTCGGTGGGAGCCCAGGGCCAGGCGCTCAGCTCGGCTGCCGAACAGGAGGTCGTAAGCTCGCTGACGGTGGCCAGTTCGTATTCCGCTACCAACAACGGCAGTTTCGGCGGGCTGGGCGCCACCCAGATGAGCCAATTGGAACCTGGTATCAGCTATACTGCTGGCAGCTCCGGGCCGGTTACCGCCGCGGGAGCGGCCAGCAGCCCGGTGTCGGTGGCAGCGAGGGCGGACGGCCAGACAGTCGGGTTCGCTGTCTACATGGGCGGCCCGCCTGCCAGCTGTGCCTACGCCCTGGACGTAGCTGCCGGGGCCGGCGGGTTGGCGGCCGGGAGCTGGTGGGCTACCGGGCCGGTCCCGGCTGGCGGTTGTATGGCCTCCGCCAACCCGGATCAGCCAGCTGGCGCGACCAGCAGCAGCTGGGCCCGGACCGTCCCGTGACCGTTTAACGGGCTAACCGTCGCCTAGGCGACCTGGACGGCACCGGGGGCAAGGTTTGGTTCGACCTGGACCAGATGGTCTTCTAGCTGCTGAGGGGTGAGCGGCCGGGAGATCCCGTAGCCCTGCCCGATGTCGGCTCCCAGCCGGCGTAGGGTGTTCAAAGTCGCTGAGTCTTCGACACCTTCGGCGACCGCGGTGAAACCCAGCGCCTGAGCCAGTTCGATGGTGGCACGGACGACCGCCCAGGCCCGCCGGTCGGTGCTCAGGTTCAGCACGAACGATTTGTCGATCTTGAGCTCGTCGATGGTCAGGCCCAGCAGCTGCGACATCGAAGAATATCCCACCCCGAAATCATCGATCGAAATGCGTAGTCCTCGGAACCGCAGCTCGGAGACACACTCTTTGGCCCGGGCGGGCTCGCTGCTGACCGCCGACTCGGTGATCTCCAGGGTGAGCCGTTCCGCCGGGTACTGGTAGGTGGCCAGCAGCCGGTCGATGTAAGAGGGGAGGCTGTCGTCTATCAGGTCGTAACGCGAGATGTTCACGCTCATGTTCATCTGGCACCCGGCCTGGTCCAGCTTGGCTCCCTGGGCGATCGCGGCGGCTAGGACCGCCCTGGTGAGAGCTGGCATAAACCCGTTCTGCTCGGCCAGCGGGATGAACTGATCGGGGTGCTGCAGCCCCCGGGTGGGATGGTCCCAGCGGACCAGGGCCTCCAGGCCGCACACAGCTCCGGTGCTCAAGTCCAGCTGAGGCTGGTAATACAGGATCAGCTCCTGGTGTTCGACGGCGCTACGCAAGTCGTCGATCAGGGCCAGCCGGTCCCGGCTATGAGGGTCGTCTTGCGGCTGGTACACCGCGACCCGGCTCTGAGCGTGCTTAGCGGCGTACATCGCGATGTCGGAACGGCGCAGCAGTTCGGTCAGCGGCTCACGCTCGGGGCTGGCCAGCGCGACCCCGATGCTAGCGCTGATCCGGACGGTCATCCCGTCGATAGCGCACGAATTGCTCAGGGTCTGGACCAGTTCATTGGCGATCTCGACCAGCTCTTGTTCGTCCTGGACCGGGCAGGCGCAGGCATACTCGTCGCCGCCCAGCCGGGCCAGCACCCCCCGGTCACCCAGCCGGCGCTCGAACCGCCGGGCCACTATGCACAGCAGCTCGTCACCGGCGGCATGCCCCAAGGTGTCATTGATCTCTTTAAACCCGTCCAGGTCGATCAGCAGCACCCCGCCCAGCTTGCCGGGACGAGACGAGTATTCCGAACAAGCTCTTTCCAGGAACGCCCGCCGGTTAGGCAGGCCCGTCATATAGTCGGTCCGGGCGTCCTGATAATGCTCCTGGGTAGAACGCCGGGTGTCCCTCAGTGTGAAGCCCATCCGGACAACTACCAACAGGCAGGCGGCGACAGCCAGCAGCGGTACCGTCACCGGGTCACGTCTGAACAGCGAAACCGCGAGCACCGCCAGCGAGGCCAGGCCAGCTGACACTGGCACCCAGTTAAACCCAATGTCAGAGCGGGCTGGCATATGGGAACGGCCGGACCGCCGTCTGTCACGCACCGAGGCTGACAGGCTCACGAGCATCAGCCCGACCAGCCAGGCCCAGCCTGGCGGGGTCCCCGGGATGTAGCTACTGACAGCTGATTGGTTCAGGAAAACGATATAGCCGGCCACAAAACACAGCACGCCGAGCATCAACAGGCCTACCGGCCAGTTCGGCCGGTACCGTTGGGGTGCCAAGCTGGCGACCAGCAGCACGACCAGCAATATGTCGCACAGCGGGTAGGCCATGTTGATAGCGACCCGCAACGGCTGGCTGTCGGTGTGCAGCAACGGCCCGAACCACAGCATCCCGGCAACCGCCCCCGCGGACAGACCGGCAATAGCGCCGTCCAGACGCACCCCGAACCAGGCCCGGGCGGTCGCCGGCTGGGTCATCGCTATCACACCAGCAATAAACGCGGCGTACGAAGACAGGTAGAAAGCGTCGCTGAACGCCGGGCAGGGGAACGGGTGCAGGTTCTGATCGTGGTAAGTGTACAGCAGGTCGCCGACAGCGTGGAGCACCATCCCGGTGGCCATGGCCCGCCAGGCCAGGCGCATTTCGGGATGGCGTCGGGTGCACCACAGGGCGGGGATGACAGGCAACAGCTCGGCGGCGGTGTACACCCAGCCGTCCCATAGGGTGCTGTACCCGGCTGGCCCCCGGCGCACCGCGAGCACAGACACTACGTAAGCGGCGACCAGGGATACGACAACCCCCTGGACCAGCAGCTCGGCTCGGCTGGGGCATAACGCTCGCCAAGCTACCCCGGCGTGCGGCGCCCGACGATCCGGCCCACCAGTCTGCGACCGGCGATCCAGCCCACCGTACGGCGCCCGACGATCCGGCCCACCAGCCTGCGACCGGCGATCCAGCCCATCATACGGCGCCCGACGATCCGGCCCAGCCCGGGACATCCTGTCCGGCCGTGACGGGCTGATCCTATTGACCATTTTCCCAGTGCCTCCATGCGTTACCGGCTAAAACCTCAACGGTTCCCCTCCATTATAACATAAACTTACGATAATATAATGTTGGGGAGGAAAGGTCGGAAATTACCATCCGTTCGGCTCCCGCCCGGCAGCCGTCCCGGCAGCTAGGATAGCCGGACATAAGTACGCGTTACACTGGGGGATGGCAAAGGATACCAGACCATGAGCGACATTGATATCTCTTCGGTCCGGCTGGTGCCCACAGCTGGCACAGACGGCTGGCTATGCCGGTTCCCGGATATGGTGCTGTGGCTGCCCAGCGATGAGCAGGCAAGTCAGTTTATCTCTGCCAGCCGAGCCGCCGGTAGCTCCGCCGAGCTACTGCAACAGATCGGCAGTCACCTGACCGACCCGCAGGCAGAGCCGTGGCCTCCTTTCGCCCTGCTGGCCGCTCGTGGTCCCGACCTGGTGGTGGTCGTCCATGGCCCGCTCCAGGTCGTCCTGGAACACACCGGCGGGCCAACCGTACTGTACGGTGGAGATGACGCTGGTTCCTGGTTACACCGGCTGGTACGGGATGTCTCAGCGGTACGTGCCGGCAGTGCCGGCAACGACCTGAACCCGGCAGAGCTGGACAGGGGTATTGTCAGGGCCGCCGGGTTCGCCCTGGTCCTACAGGCAGGCTCCTCTCAGCCAGCCCGGGCCAGCCGCCAGTCCCGCGGTACACAAAGGACGGTACCTGCCGCCACGACCGTCCCGGAGCAGGAGCCGACCGCCGGACAGCCTTCGCCAGCGGACCAGCCCCCGGAGGCAGACCAGCCCCCGGGAGCAGACAGCGGCGCCGCCGGGCAACCCACAGCCGACGAACCGAGAGATATAGTCGGCACACTTAGATGGGACACCGGCGAGGTATACGAACTGTCCGGCCCGGTCCTGATCGGCCGTGACCCGACGGTGGACGCTGCCGTGCCGCAGGAGCTGGCCGCCTTGGTCCCGCAGGGCAAAACTGATAGCATGTCGCTGGCCCACGCCGAACTACGGCCGCAGGACGACGGGGTGCTGGTAACCGACCGTAGCTCGACCAACGGCACCTTTATCTGGGACGAAACAGACAAAGTGTGGCAACGGCTGACAGCCGGAGAGACCATCAAACTGCAGACCGAGGCTATTTTCGCTTTCGGCGAACGGACAGCGACCTACCGGGCAGGACCGGCCCAGCAGTAGCCGGGACGGTCACAGCCGGATCGGCGGGTTGGGCGCCTGGGTGGCACCCAGGACGGCAGCGGCCACGATCTCGGCACCTGTCTGCTGCTCAGCGTCCAGGATCCGGGTCATCTGCTCGGGCGGCACCGGCCGGCTCAGCAGGTACCCCTGGGCCAGAGGGCAACCCAACGAGCGGATGGTGGCCAGCTGGCCGGGGGTCTCCACCCCCTCCGCGATGGCGCTCATCTGCAGGTTGTGCGCCAGCTGGGCCAACATCTGCACGATCACATAGTCCGGGATGCGCACCCCCAGGCCGGCAACGAACGAACGGTCGATTTTGAGCATATGCACCGGGAATTTCTGTAAGTACCCCAACGAGCTGTACCCGGTACCGAAATCATCTATCGCCAGCTGCACCCCGGCTTCGACCAACACCTGGAGCCGCCGGACCACCGACGGGCCCTGGTCGATCAACACCCCCTCGGTGAGCTCCACCACCAGCTGGCGCCGGTCCGCCCCGGACCGCTCCAGGGTGTCCAGCACCCGGCGGACGACCGCCAGGTCGGCCAGCTCGCGGCCCGACAGGTTGACAGCCAGATGGAACCCGGACGGCCGATCCCAGGCCGCCAGCTGGGCGCACGCCTGTCGCAGCACCCAATCGCCGATCCGGTTGATCAGGTCGCTGTCTTCGGCTACCCCGATGAAACTGGCCGGCCCGAGCAGGCCCAGCTCAGGGTGTTGCAGCCGGACCAGAGCTTCAGCTCCCACCGGCCGGCCCGACACCACGTCGAAAATCGGCTGGTAATACAGGCGTAACCAGTCATGTCGCAACGCCGACCGCAAAGTAACCTCCATGCGGTGCCGCTGCAACACCAGGCTATGCAGCTCCTGGTCGTACAGCTCGCAGCCGGACCGGCCCGGCCGTTTGGCTTCGTACAGCGCGGCACCAGCCCGCCGGACCAGCTCCTCAGGGTCCATCCCCGGCTCGGTAGCCACCGCCGCCCCTACGCTGGCCGTGATCTCGACCGGCCGGCCCGCCAGCTGCACCGGACGGCCCAGCATGGCCCGGGCCCGGCTGGCCAGCGGCCCCGCCAACGTAGCCTCCGGGACCTGAGCTACTATCAGGAACTCGTCGCCGCCCAGCCGGCCTGCCAGCCCGTCCGGGCCTGCCAGCCCGGCCAGCCGGTCGGCAACCTGGCACAGCACCCGGTCCCCGGCGTCATGCCCGAAAATATTGTTGATCAGCTTGAACCGGTCCAGCCCGACCAGCAGCAGCACCACCGCGACGCCCGGCTCCCGGCCTATCCGGCCTATCTCTGTCTCCAGCCGGTCCATCACCTGGTAACGGTTGGCCATCCCGGTAAGCTGGTCGAACAGCGCCCGGCGGACCAGCTCATGTTCTGGCCCAGCCGGCTCCCGGCCGTCGTCTTCAAGCCCTAAAGCGCACATATCGCTCCATACGTGTTTTGTCGGTACCGCGGCAGGCCGCGGATCTCGCGGGATTTGCGCACCTGGTGGGCCGGCAGGTCATCGGCTGGCCAGCTGCCACATCGCCAGGATATGCCGGGGCAATGCTGGGTTGTTAAGAGCGGCGGCCCGCACCCGGGCTGCCGGGTCGTTCAGCAATGTGGCCAGGATCTCAGGAGGGGCAACCCGGCTCGCGGCGACCTGCTGGCGCACATCGGCCCGCTGGTCCCCGCCCAGGTATCCCAGCAGTCCGGCCGTGCAGTTAGGGTTGCGGGCTACTGCCTGGCGGACCACGTACAGCTCGTCACGGCTGAGCGTCAGCAGGGCGTCGGCGGGGCAAGCGGGGTTACCCCCGGCCAGGACCCGGACGTACAGGTTCTCGGACAGAGCGAGCTGGCCCAGCTCCTGCGGGCTGGTAGCCAGGTCCCCGGCGGCAGCCCACAGGGCCCGGGTGGCAACCTGGGCGGAGCTGAACACCGGGCGGCAATCTACGTTCGGCAAGAAGTCATTGCGGAACGCCCGGCTGTGACCGGGTGGCCCTTTGCTGGCCAGGCTCCACAGCCCCGGGTGCTCCCCGTGGGCCCAGGTAGGGCTCCTCACCAGGGTGCGGCAGCCGCCGCCCCACACCTCGCCGCACAGCCGTCCCAACTGGCCGGCAGGCAGACCAGATCCGTATGCGCTGCCGGGCCTTAGATCGGCTATCTGGGCCAGCAGGCCCGGGACCGGGTCTGGTACGCTCCACCGGGCCGGGACGCCCGGACGGGCACGGTACTGGTTGGTCCCCTGGCTGTACTGCCCCGCTACGTTCATCACGACCGGTGTGCCACAGTCGGACGGCTGGCAGAGGGCGGCCCGTCCTTGGGCGGCCCCGGGTGCGAACGGAGCGGCTTTCCTCCGCGGGTACGCTACGGTTTTCCGGCCCGGGTAACGCCGGTGCGCCCCGTCTGGTGGCAAAGATGACCTGTCGGCTAGCTGTAAGTGAAAAACAGCCGGTTAGACGTCCCTGTCTGGGTGGTTATCATCACTGGGACCCGGGCCCGGGTGGGGCCGGGTGTGCCGGGCTGGCCTGGCACGGTAGACAGGCAGGTGGTACGGGAGGGGCAGCGGACCGGCGCTTGTGCCGGGCCGAAAACCACCGTGATCAACCTGTCCGCGCTGTAAAACCCGGTGCCGTGCAGGACCACGACCTGGCCGGGCCGGCCGGTGCCTGGCGATATACTCTGCAAGGCTGGTCTCGGGCCGGCGGGGGGCGCGGTGCTGGGAGTGCTGGTGCTGGGCGCTGGCCGGCCGGCAGTCAAGGGGCTGGCGGCCGGGGTGCGGCCGGGCGCCCGGCCGCCAGCCGCGGGACTGTTATGGTTGGCTAAGGCCAGCCCGATCAGGACGGCCGCGGCGGCGATGTCCAGCATGGCTATGGTCTGCACCAGCCGGGGCCACAACCGGCTCGGCCGGCGGCCATAACCCGGCGGGTACATGCTGCTTGCTGGCCCGGCCCAGCTCATAAAATCATGCTACCATATTTGACGGCTCTCGGCCGGTCAGGCTGGAGGGCCGCTGGCCAGGGTAACTTTGGCTAGGTGCGCCCGGCCGGAGCTATCAACCCATCCGATCCGGACTTGCTGCCCGGGCCGGTAGGGTACCAACATATGGGTCAAGCTCTCCCCGGTGGAGAGGCTCCGGCCGTTGAGGCTGGTAAGGATGTCCCCGCTGGTGATACCGGCCAGCTGGGCGGGACCGCCGATCACCACCTGGGCGACCTGCGGGCCGGAGATGGCTGTACCAGCTCCCGTGGTAGGTACCGGCACCGTGCTTGTCTGGGATGCCAGCAGCACGCCGATAAAAGCGGTCGGCCCGACATGGACCGTCGGGGTGCCCCGGCCGGACTCGACCTGCCGCACGATGCTCATGGCCTGGCTCAGCGGGATGGCGTAACCCTGGTTGGGCTCAGCAGAGAAAGCGAAGCTCTGGGTCGCTGCCGTGTCCACACCGACCACCTGGGCGGCGGTGTTGACCAGAGGGCCGCCGGAGTCACCCGGCTCGACCGCGGCGTCCACTTCGATCAGGTCTGATAGCTGCTCGGAGGTCTGGGTTAGCTCGTCGAACGCCGTGAGCGACCGGCTCAGGCCTGTCACTGTACCTCCGGCGCTGGACGGTACGCCTCCCAGCCCGCCGGCGTTGCCGATCGCCACCACTGGTTCGCCAACGGTGACCGGGCTGGCCGCTGGCCGTACCGAGGCCAGCCCGGAAGCTCCCTGCAACTGCAGGACAGCTATGTCGTGAGTGTTGTCATAACCCACGACGGTAGCGTTGTAGGTGGTACTGTTACCTATGTCGGTGACCTCTATCCAGGTGGCCTGGTCTATCACATGGTTGTTGGTCAGGACCGTGCCATCGGAGCTAAGCACGATCCCGGTGCCGGCCCCTGTGGCATTTTGGTAGTCGAAAACCACGTTGATGTCGACCAGAGCCGGGTCGACTTGCGCCGCGACCCCGGCAGCACCGGCAGCGCCGAAAGGTAATGTCGTGCCGGGGCTGGCCGGGGAACCGGGGGTCGTGGTGGGGACGGTTGGCGCTGTCAGGTTGGCAGGCCGTACCGCGGGCCAGACCAGCTGGCTGGTGCCAGCACCGATCAGTGCCGCGGCCAGGATCACGGTTACCGCTGCCGCCGGGCGTAACCCGCGGGGCCGCCGGGCTGGCTGGGCCGGGCTGGCCACAGGCCAGTTCGGAGGTAGGTCCGTGAAGCTGAAAGACGGGACGGGGTAGCCGGGGGCCGGGACCCAACTATCAATGCCCGGGTTGTCAGGCCAGCTGGCCGGGGACGGCCATGCCGGCCAGCCGGCACCATGAGCAGCCCTGCCGGGCCCGTCCGGCCATATCTCGCTGTCGCTCATCGCTGTCCTCGTCCTAGCATCACTGTCAGCACCGTCCCTCCGACGTTATCCGCATTTCGTGGTGCGCTCCGGTCCCGGCCGCCGGCGCCGACGGTCTGGCCGCGATCGGGCCCGGTCCTCATGTCGGCCGCGCCCGGCGGTTACGCACGGCGCAGCGGGGTCAGGCTTAGCAAGAACCTTTTCAGTCCCGCTCCCGGGAATTTGACGGTGGCCTCCGCGTCGGCCCCAGCCCCGGCCACCCGCAGCACAATGCCCCGGCCGTAACGGTCATGGACTACAGCGTCGCCTATTTGTAACCCCAGCCGTTCCGCCCCGCTGCTGCGGGCGGGCTGGCCGGCTGGTCCGGCTGGCCGTACGGCCGCGGGCTGGGGTGCTGCCGGCCGGACCGGCCCAAGGCCGGACGGCAGGCCGGGCCGGCTGGCAGTGCCGGTCTGCCGGGGTTGCATCAGCTCCGGGGGGATCTCGGCCACGAACCGGCTGGGCTGGTTATGCTGGGGCTGGCCCCACAGGCTGCGGCTGGTGGCCAAGGTCAGGTACAGGCGCTGCTTGGCCCGGGTGAGCCCTACGTAGCACAGCCGGCGTTCCTCTTCCAGATCCAGGTCTTCGGCTAGCACCCGGAAATGGGGGAAGATGTTCTCTTCCAGCCCGACGATGAACACCACAGGGTATTCCAGCCCTTTGGCGGTATGCAAGGTCATCAGGGTGCAGCTACCTTCGTCCTGTTCGACCTCGTCGGCGTCGGCAACCAAGCTGACCTCGGTCAGGAAATCCTGCAGGGTTTCGGCCTCCTGGGCAGCCCCTATTAGCTCTTGGACGTTCTCCAGCCGGCCCAGCACCTCGATGTCAGTACCGCCGATAGCTTTCAGCTCTTCCAGGTAGCCGGTGCGGTCGATGATCTGTTGCAGCAGCTCGGCTGGCCCTGCCGAGCTGCCCGGCTGCTCCTGGCCATCCTGCTCGTCTTGTTCGTCCAGCGGGTCGGGGCCGCCAGGGTTGCCGGCCAGCCGGCGCAGATGGTGCAACAGCCGCAGGAACTGGTCGATCCCGGCCAGCGTCTTGCCTCCGATCCCGGCCTGGCCGGCCCGGCTCAGCGCCCGGCCGAACGCCATCTGCTGGGCGGCCGCCCAGGTCTCTAATTTTTTCACGCTGGTGTCGCCAACCCCCCGGCGGGGCACGTTGAGCACCCTTTTGAGCGCCACTTCGTCCTCAGGGTTGGCGACCGCCTGCAGGTAGGCCAGCAGATCTTTGATTTCTTTGCGCTCGAAGAACTTAGTCCCGCCTACCACTTTGTAAGGGATCCCCTGGTGGGCTAGCTGCTGCTCGACCGCCCGGCTCTGAGCGTTAGTCCGGTAGAAAATAGCGATATCGCCCCAGTTGTAACCGTGCCGACGGCGCAGCCGGGCGGTCTCAGCGGCAACCCATGCCCCTTCGTCCCGCTCATTATCAGCCACGTAGCACACCAGGGGTTCGCCTGCGCCCGCCGAGGTCCACAGGTTTTTGGGTATCCGGCTCAGGTTGTTGCTGATCACGGCGTTGGCCGCGTCCAGGATGCTCTGGCTGGAACGGTAGTTGCGGTCCAGCACCACCGTTGTGGTGCCGGGGAACGCCCGCTCGAACTTCAGGATGTTGCTGATGTCGGCGCCCCGCCAGCCGTAGATCGACTGGTCTGAGTCGCCCACCACCGTGACCTGCTGGTGCGCCCCGGCCAGCTGCAGCACCAGTTCGTTCTGCGCCCCGTTGGTGTCCTGGTACTCGTCGACCAGCACATGGGCGAACCGGCCCTGCCATCGTCCCAATATTTCAGGGTGCTCCCTGAACAGCCGGACGGTGACCAGCAGCAGGTCGTCGAAATCCATGGCGTTGGCCGCGACAAGCCGCCGCTGGTACCTGACGTACACCTCTGCTACCTGCCGTTCGAACCGGGAGCTACGCCGGGACCTCTCGGCGTAGGCCGCCACCTCCATCAGGTCGTTCTTGGCGGTCGAGATCGCGGCCTGCATAGTGCGGGCCGGGAACAGTTTGAGATCCCAGTCCAGATCTCTGATCACGTAGCCCGTCAGCCTCACGGCGTCCGCCTGATCGTAGATGGAGAACCCCGGCTGGTACCCTGCCGCTGTGGCTTCCCGGCGCAGGATTTTGACGCAGGCCGAATGGAAGGTGCTCACCCACATACGTTCAGCTTCGGGCCCGACCAGAGCGGACACCCGGCGGCGCATCTCGTCGGCCGCTTTGTTGGTAAAAGTTATAGCTAAGACCCGCCAGGGCGACAGCCCTTTCTCGGCTACCAGCCAGGCCACCCTGCGGGTCAGCACCCTAGTCTTACCCGACCCGGCACCAGCGACCACCAGCAGCGGGCCGTCCGGATGGGTGACCGCTTGCAGCTGAGCCGGGTTGAGGCCGTCCAGCAGGCCGTCCAGTTCCGCCCTGAGCGCTGCGGGCGTCTCCGGGAGCATCTCCCAGCATATAGGTGACGGTACTGGCACGATATCAGCTCGCCCTGCCACTATGACGGTCTAAACGTTGCTGTGCCTGCCGTGGGCATGGGTGCGGACGGTGCCGCTAGCCTGTTCCGGCTTCGTCGTGGGCCAGCTGCCACAGGACCCGCAGGTGCGGGGGGCAGCCGGGGTTGGCAGCTGCTGCCTGGGCCACCTGCCGGTCCGGGTGCCGCAGCAGTTTTTCGAACAGGTCTGGGGGCAGCCCAGGGTTGTCGGCCAGGGTCGTGGCCATGGACCGGGCGGTGCTACGAGCGAGCCGGCGCATCGCCGCCGGAGGGCAATTAGGGTTGCTGGCGACCGCCATGCGGATAGGGATCTGGGGGTCCTGGCTGAGCCCGTCCAGCAGTCCGGGCGGGAAGCTAGGGTTGCGGATAGCGATCTCGCGGACCGTATCCAGCTGGAAATTACCCACGCCGCGCACCCGCACCGTCTGCTGTTCATAGAGGCCTACGGCGCCCAGCATGGGGGGAGGGGTGTTGAGATGCCCGGCTAGCAGCCGGGTTGAGATACGGAAATGAGAAGGGAACTGCGACCAGGTGCCAGCCCAGCTTTTCCTGTTGCTGCAGATAGGTCCGAACGGCTGGTAATCGGTGTCCCGGGCTATGTGCTGTGCCCATATCTGGAGTGTTTCGGGCAAGGCCGCAGGGTTGCCGAAAGCAGCCCTGGCGACCGACCAGTCGTCGCTTAGCCCGAGCTGGCGCAGCAGATCTGGAGGGACATTAGGGTTGCTGGCAGCTTGCCACCGGACATTGGGATTAGGGTGCTGGGCGAGCTGCCTCAACCATTCGGGCTGGCACCGCGGGTTGCTGGCAACCCAGGCGCAAGTTTCAGGGTCAGAGTCGTCGCGCAGCAGGTCCAGGGCGTGCAACGGACAGGCAGGATGACGGGCGGCCGCCCGGCGGATATCAATGTCGAGATCGCGGGCCAGCATCGCCAGGGCGTCAGCCACCTCGACCGGGGCGGGACGGGACGACGGCCGGATGGCCTGGGCGAGCAGGCTGCCCGGCCCGGCCCCGGGCTGCTCTGTCACATGATGACGGCCGGGCTTCCTAGCGTACTGGTTGCTGTGGCCAGCCATACCTCTCGGTGTGCCAACACCACGGTCTGGCTACGCCCGTCCTACCGGGACGGCAGGAACCGGTAACCGGACCATTCCCACAGCAGGTCTGGTGGCAGCTCGCCCATCGCCCGGGCGGCAGCTGCTACCAGACCTCGCCGTTCGGCTTCGGCGGCCAGCTCACCCCGCCCGGGAGCGGTTTTCGGCTGTAACGTCCATCTCCCGGTCCCGTCTTGGTAATCCCCGGCCCAGTCGGTTTGCTGCCAGACCATGCTGTCGTCGTACCAGCCCAGCTCGATGTCGGCCGAGACGGCGGTTTCGTCCCCGGCCCAGCATGACCAGCAGGTACCGCCTGGCAGGGCCAGCCGCAGCATATCCCCGTTCAGCTTTGGACCCTCCGGCAGCGGCCCGGCGGCGACGGCCCCCTCCCGGTGAAGGCCCGGCCGCCGGGTGTTCCTTTCGTACCTTGAGGATATTTTCGGCCAGCTCACGGCAACCCGGCCCGTGTACGGCCGGCTTGCCGTGCCGCCCCGGGGGAGGCTGTCAAACTGAGAGGTGGCTACCGTAGGCACCATTACCGGTACCGTATGCCACATTTGCCCGGACGGGACGCTATTTCGGCCGGCCGTGAGCCAGCTGCCACATCGCTAGGACCGGCCGGGGCAGCGACGGGTTGGCGGCTGCCGCTCGCTGGACCTGTATGTCTCTGCTCCGCAGCAGCCTCTCCAGGACATCGGGCGGGGTGCCGGGGTTGTCGGCCACGTACAGGCGCACAGTGGAGGACCGGCTGTGAGCGAGCTGCCGCAGGGCCCCGGGCAGGCACCTGGGGCTGCGGACAGCGACAGGCAGGCCACCCAGAGCTAGCACCCCGATGGTCTCAGGCGGGCACGCCAGGTTGTGGACTACCTGCCATACGACATCGCGGTCCGGATCCCGGCTTAGCCGGTCCAGGGCGTCAGGCGGGCTGCTGGGGTTCCCGGCAACACTGAGCCGGACCAGCGACAGCCGGTCCATGGCCAACATCCCCAAACTGCCGGGCGGGCAGGACGGGTTGTCCGCAACCTGTCGGCGTACTTCCGCCGCGGGGTCCAGGGCCAGCGTCCCCAGGATCCCGGGCGGGCAGGACTGGTTTTGGGCGACCGCCTGGAGCACGTCGACATTGTTAGTCTGGGCCAGCGAGGCGAAAACGTCCTGCGGGCAGTCGTCGCGCGACGCTACCTGGCGTCGTACCCGGCTGTTCGAGTCGGCGGCCAGCACCCGCAGCAGCTCTGGGGGACAATCGAGATTGCCAGCCAGGTTGGTACGCACATACGGATCTTCGTCCCGGGCGAACCGAGCTAACTGCGCCGCAGAGGTCTGGCTATCCCTGGCTTGCTGTAAACGTTCCCGCCAGCGTCGCTCCCTGATTTGCAAGTCAAGACCGGGCGGCCTTCCGCCGGGCAGGGCATGGGCGGCCAGCCCGGTGTGCCTGCGGTACTGGTTGGAACCCCGGCCGGCCATAATCCCAGTATGCCACGCTACCCGGAGAGGACAGCGCAAACCACCACACGCCGATAACATGACTAATAAATGTGGTTAGTCTGTGCCATCAGGCTGCATAGCTCGGGCGCCAGGGACCGGTAGGCGGCGGCCGCTTCCTGTGTGCTCTCTCCAGGCATTTTACGGTTGCCGCAAGCCAGGGTCGTACTCGTCGGGCCGCGGGCGATCCTCAGGGCTGCCGGAACCGGTGTGGTACAGGATCCTGGGCGGGTGCGCCCAGGTTAGCGTGTGGCCGATCTCCAACATTAATGCGTTGCGAGCTGCCACATAACTAGGGTCGCCGCGGGCAGGTTCGGGTTACCCGCGGCCACCGTGGCTACTCGCGGCTCGTCCTGCAGCAGCCTTTCTAGGACGCCAGGCGGGGTACTAAGGTTCCATGCTACACCGCGGCGCACTTCCTCGTCGGGATCGCGGGCCAGGCTCTCCAGGACGCTAAGCGGGGCGCTGGAATTCCAGGCCACCCAGTAACGTACATCTGCGTCGGGGTCGCCGGCCAGGTTCTCCAGGACACCAGGCGGAGTGTTACGGTTCCACGCCACCCCGAGACGTACTTGTACGTCAAGGTCGCTGGCCAGGCTTTCCAGGACACCAGGCGGGGTGCTACTTTCCCATGCCACCTGCTGTTTGGACGCGGCAGCAGGATGTGCACCATGAGCGAAGTCCGGTGGCTTTACCCGCGTCCGGCAGCCGGTGCCCCAGATCTCGCCGCACCGCCAGCTGGTGGGGCCAGCCTGGTCCAGGGAGTTCTCAGTTTGGCCCAAAAGGTCCGAGGTGGGCCGGGACAGCCCCGAGCGGGCCCTGCGGGCGCTGTACTGGTTAGATCCCGGGTTTTTCTGTGCCACAGACTTTCTGTGCCACAGCGACGGTCGCCGGTTACGCAGCGCCCGGGCCGCACTGGGGCCGTACAGCCCAGCGTTATGGTTTTGGCGTTAAGTTGTGCCGAACAGGCCGGCGGTTACGTCTGCTGAGCCTGTTACGCCGTTTTCGGCGTCCCCGCCGTCCTGCTCCGGCTCTTGGGGGCTGTCGGTATTATCTTCGTCTTGTGCGGTCTCTCCGGCCGGGCCGGCGGCCGTCCTTGGGTTGTCGCCGGATCCGGTATCCGGGCTGAGCTGGCCTGCGTACAGATCTCCGTGCTGGTCCGGTATCCGGCCACCGGTTTTGGTCTTGCTTGCGGTGTCTTTGCCGGCTGGCGCAAGCACGGTTGCGGCTGGCACGGCGGCTGCCTGCGGGTCGCTGTCCGGCCCGGCCGGGAGGTCCTCGGCGACCATCGCTTCGTCCATGGCGCGCCGGGCCGGGGCGATCGTTTCGTCGAACGCCTGTCTGGCCTGTTCGATTTTGTTGCTGTGTTCGGCGTGGGCGCGTACGATTTCGGCGTCATAGGCCGTCCGGGCGGGCCGGGTGGCTTCGATAAAGGTGTGCAGCGCCTGAGCGGTGGCCTGCTGCAGGTCTTGGGCTGCCATGGCAATGGCCTGGTCCCGGGCGGCACGACCAGCAGCCACTGCTTGGTCGTAAGCCATGAACGCTGTTTGTTTAGCGGTAGGCATGGTGCTCCTTGGTTATTTACCTGTTTGGGATGTCGGCGGCGGTATGGCAAGGTCTGTCCTTGCGGGGACGGCCTGATCTTGTGCTGGTGACCCGGCTCCGGCTCGGGGCCGGTCGGGCTGCTGGGATGGCCGGCAGTGCCGTGCGGCCGGGACGGTTAGCTGGCCAGCAGGTCCTGCAGGTTGGGGCCGCTGCCTGAGGGGTGCCGCATTTTGGCCAGAGCGCTGATCTCGATCTGGCGGATACGCTCCCGGGTTAGGTTCAGGGCGGTTCCTATCTGGTCCAGCGTGTGGCATTGCCCTCCTTCCAGGCCGTACCGCAGCCGCAGGATCTTTTGCTCCCGCTGGTCCAGTTTGCACAGCAGCCGGTTAATTTCGGCGGCTATCGCCGTCCGGGTGGCCACTTCGGCCGGCCCTGGCGTGCTGGTGTCGGCGATCAGCTCGCCCAGCTCAGTGTCGCTGTCCAGGCCGACCAGGAAGTCCAGGCTAACTGGGTCGCGGACCAGCCTAAGCAGGTCGGTGACCTGCTTAGGGGTGATGTTCAGCTGCCTGGCGATCTCTTCCATGCTGGGCCGGCGGTTCAGATCGGTTTCCAGGTTTCGCTGGGTGATCTGGATTTGCCGGATCTGGTCCTGGACGTGGACCGGCAGCCGGATCGTCCGGCCGGTCTTCTCAATGCTGCGGGTGATCGCCTGCTTGATCCACCACGTGGCGTAGGTCGAGAACTTGAAACCTTTACGCCCGTCGAATTTGTCAACGGCGTGGATTAGGCCCATGTTACCTTCCTGAATCAGGTCCAGCAGCGGCATGTCGGGTGACTGGTAACGCCGGGCGACTGACACTACCAGCCGCAGGTTGGCTTCCACGAACTGCCTGGCGGCCTGCTCGCCCTGGCAGACGGTGTGCTGCAGTCGTTGACGCCGTTCAAAGGTCATCCGGTTGGGCCGGGCCAGCTGCTGTTTGGCTGTCAAGCCGGCCCTGACCAGCGCCGACAGCCGGATTTCGTCTTTTTTGGTCAGCAGCGGGTATTTACCGATATCGTCCAGGTACAGCCGGACCAAGTCTTGGTCCTGTTGCTCACGTTTGGGCTGGGTTGACATCTCGGCGCTGCGCCTTTCGCTGTGTTGCTGGTACTGGTATGCCTATATTACTTGTCGGCGTGCACGGGGGCGGGCACCGGTAAGAATGCCATCCAGACATCAGCATATCTTGGGAATTAGTACCGCGATACTGTCCGGGTCTAGCTGGGAGCCTGCTGTTCCTGGGCCAGCTGGTACATAGCCAGCAGGTGCCTGGGCAGCCGGGGGTTGTCCAGGGCGTGGCGGGCGACCGATGGGTCGGGATGGCCCAGCAACCGGCCCAGCAGCTCGGGTGGGCAATTCGGGTGGGCAGCAATAATACGCAGCAGCTGGTGGTGCTGGTCTCCTTGCAGGTAATGCTCGGCCAGGGATTGCAAAGTTTCGGGCGCACAGGTGTTATGGGCCAGTAAGTCGTTGGCGTCCCATCCGGGGAGGTCACGCAGCAAGCTGCCCAAGGTGTAGCCGCTGGCCGGGCTGTCCCGCAACTGCACCTGTTCGGCTTGGCGGCGTACCGCGCTGTTAGCCGCGGCTGTCCTGATACTGATATCACGGTCGGTGGTGACGATCCGCCATAGCAGTTCAGGCGGGCACCCCGGGTTGAGAATTACAGCGGATTTGATACCGTAAGCGCCCGAGATGCTGTACGGCCCCAGCACCCGGCTCAGCCGGTCGGCCTGGTCGTACTCTTTCCCCAGCAGCGGGCCCGGGCAACCCGGGTTGCGCAGCACCGCGTGCCGCAACAGGGAGCAACGGCGGTAGATGACGTCCAGCACGGCGGGCGGAGTGCTGCTCAACAAACTGAGCCGGCGCAACGGCGCTAAACATTCGACAGTCCCAGCCTGGGCTAGCTGTTCGACGACCTGCACCTGAGCCGGGACAGGGGTGCGGGGGTTGCCAGCCAACCCGGCCAGCACCTGGTAATGCTTAGCGTGGCAGCTGAGCCAGCTAAGCAGCCGCGGGGAGCTGGCAGGGTGGCAGGCGACTTCGTATTGGATAAACCAATGATCCCGGGCGAGCTGGCACAAAGCCGGGAGCGGGCAATTAGGGTTGCGGGCGACCTGCAGCCGGACCGAAACATCCTGGTCGTCAGCCAGCTGCTGCAGTTGGGCCGGCGGGCAGGACAGGTTGGCCGCGACCAGCTTGCGCTGCTGGTACCGGCCGCTGGCGGCGTGCCGTGCCAGCAACCCGGGGGGCAGCCGGGGATCGCCCAAACAGCGGTCCAGCGAACGGCAGCCGGGATGCTTGCCATGAGACCAGTCGGGCGGCCCTACCTGGGCCGGGCACCGGGTGCCGTACAGCTCACCGCAGCACTGTGACGGGCTGGCAACAAGCGGCGCCGGCACAGCCGTGGACGGGACGCGCCGCGGCTTAGCACGGTATTGGTTGGTCCCCCGGCCCGCGGCGAGCACCACAGCAGTATGCCACGGTCAGGACTGCTAGCTCCGGCCGGCCTGACCCGCCCCCATCCGATGGTGCGCACCTGCCCACGGCCCGGACCCTGGGACCTGCCAGCCTGTTGGCATACTAATGAGCATGAGCTACGCCCGAGCTGGCACCGGCACCAACCAGTACGCCCGGAAGCCCGGGCGGCCAGCGGCAGACGGGCTAGCGGCCGGCGGGTTGTTGACCCAGTCCCAGTTCAGGCTGGCTGGCCAGGCAGCCGAATGGGAAGCGCTAGCCCGGGCGGCCCGGCCTGACCTTGACCCGCAGGAGGCCGCCCGGCTCGCCAGCAACCACGACCCGGCGGTCCGGCGCCAGCTGGTGCTGCGCCAGGAGCGCCTGCCTGCCGAGGTCCTGCGCCAGCTGGGCGCCGACCCCGACCCTCAGGTCAGGTTCTACACCGCCAGGCACCGGGGCTGCCCGCCGGGCACCCTTGAGCTGCTCAGCCGGGAAAGCCGCCACGGGATCAGGCGCCAGGTCGCTGGCAATCCCAGCTGCCCGCCCGAAATCCTGAGCAAACTCGCTAGAGACCCGCATTACACCATCGTGAAATCGGTCGCTGGCAACCCTCAAGCACCCCTCGAGCTGCTGCGCCAGCTGGCCACTAGCGACCTCCTCGAGGTCAAGATCGTGCTCGCGGGCAACCGCCGGACCCCGTCGGACGTCCTGGAGCAGCTGGCGGGCACCCAGGACCGGGCGGTCCTGCGTAATCTCGCTCGGAACCGCCACACACCGGTCGACATCCTAAGCCGGCTCCTGAACCATCCCGATCAGGTGATCGCCTGCTACGCCCAGCTCAACCAGTCGCTACCCCGAGCCGTCCTGGCGATGTGGCAACTGGCACACCGGTAAACCACAAACGTCCTGCCGGGCCAACACCGGGACTGCTACACCCGGTCCTGACCGTGGTTGATCATGGGCTGGGTCGCACCGCCGAGCTACGAACAAGGTGCCGTAGCGGTAATACCACATATCTGTATATGGCCGGGCACCAGACCGGCACAGTACGCTAAACAGGTGAGCGTCGTATACATGTCAACAGAGCCGGACGGCACCAGGCTTTATACCGGCCGCGGCTTACACCCGCTAAGCCAGCCGATGTTGCTACAGGCCCGGCACAAGATCTGTGTAGCCGCATATATGGCCTGGTCCGGCCATTGGTACGCTTACGATCTTACGACCGGCAGAGAGATCGCCAGCTTTACTAAAGAATTTTTCGAACAATTCATGCGACCCCGGATGACCTGCCTGCTGATACCAAGCCCGGACGGCCGGCCCTACCGCTGGGTGGAACCGGCACCCAAGCCGGAGCGGGCACAACGGCTCCTAGCCAGGTGGTCCCTGGTCAGATGGCTCCGCTGCCCGCTGTCAGGATCATCCCCCCACGAAGTAACGCTCACTATGCACAATTCGCCGGACATCACACCGTAACAAATCAGATAGCCCCAATTATCTTGTCTCATCGTTACGTACCTGTTAAACTTTGTCCCAGCCGGTACTGCAAATAATGACGTGACACAGCAGACCGGTTAGCAAGGCAGACATAGTTGGACGGGAGTGGCATGAAAAACGTAATAACCGCCGGTAAAATTGTTTCGGCCACCGTTGTATGCGCAGCTCTGATCGCCGGAACCCTAACCACCGCCGGGTCGACCCTGGCAACGACCAGCGGGCAGACGCTGGATCTGAAAATGCTGCTGATCGGCGACGGGTCTAGCGACATTAACACGGCGGCTTGGGAGTCGGCGTTGGGTGCTGAGGGGGTGCCTTACACTGAGGTGGACGCTGCTGGTACTGCTCCTGATCAGACGGTGGTGCTGCCGGTGCTGTACAGCGGGACTGTCGGCTATTACAACGGGGTGGTAGTCGCGGATTCGCCGACGGATTTCGCTTCGGGGGCGCTTAGCGCGCTGGACTCTTACGAGTCGTCTTTCGGGGTGGACCAGATAGACGGGTATATGTACCCCGATCCTAACCTGGGGGTGTCGGAGGCTGCTGCTGGCGCTTTGGATGGTACTACGGCTACTTTGACGGCGGCTGGGCTGGCGGCGTTCCCGGCGCTAACCGGGTCTTTCCAGTTCGCTACTGGGACTTACGGGTACGGGGCGGTGCCGGTGTCGGGCGCTCCTTATACCACGCTGATCACCGATGCTGCCGGCCAGGCGCTGGCAGGGGTGTA